>Ga0123356_10000400_pt1 | contig 49460 bp, 56 predicted proteins | sample TergutEmb28metaG_2_FD_92546 | JGI IMG/M metagenome (GOLD analysis project Ga0123356, IMG submission 92546) | Embiratermes neotenicus P3 segment gut microbial communities from Petit-Saut dam, French Guiana - Emb289 P3 | ecosystem: Host-associated > Arthropoda: Insects > Digestive system > Gut ...
CCATACATACGACAGCAACCACCCCACCACCGTGAAACAGAACCCAGCCAATCCGTACTGCCCCTCTAGAAGCGCTATTACACCAAACGCGCCATACGCAATCATCGACAACCCCCCTGCCAATCCATCCAGTCCGTCGCTAATATTCACCGCATTCCCCGTCGCCACCACCGCAAACGCGAACAATAACATCATCCCCACCGAACCCAATTCAAGCGGCCCCACATAAGGAATATGTATACTCGTCCACCCCGCACCGTCGCCCATCCTAAAAGCGAAGAACCACCCCAACCCCACACCTATCGTCGCAATCAACAAAAACTTCACCGAACTGCGCAGACCAGCCACACCCCTGCCTACACCCGTCACATTGATAATATCATCTATCAACCCCACTGTACCGCCGCCCACGAACGCCGCCAATACAAGCCAAGTCTGACTGCGCGACAGGTTACATAACACCGTCACCACTGCCACTGCCACCAAGCCAACAATACCCGCCATCGTCGGGAAATCTCGTCTCTTGTTCTCTTTTTGCAGCTTCGCGATTACCGTCAACTGTTCCCCTGTCACAGCCGTCGTCCGCTTTTTCTTCCATAGCTTATATTTATAAGCAAAATGCGTATAAAACGGCGTCAAAAACATCGACAACAAGAAAGTGCCGATGGCCAGCACAATCTCAAACAACATTGCATGATTAATTCCGTCGAGCATATATTCCTATCTCACCCCCATACCGTCATATTGTACCACGAAATCCACTATATCATTGAACAGGTAGCCAGCGTGATCCCACCCTCGTATTTCCTTATCTTCCGCCCCTAGACGCACCATAATCACATACTTTGGTTCGTCCACCGTATCTCCCACAAATCCCACAAAACTACCTAGCGTCTCCACCTCTTTATATCCGCCCATACCATCCGGCACCTGTGCCGTTCCTGTCTTCCCACCAATCGCCACATACGGCCGCAGATTCCGGCTATTTGTCGACTTCCATGTCTCCGCCAACACTCTCCTCATCGTCTTGCTAACCTCCTCAGATATCACTCGATTACCCTTTTCCACATCTTTCATTTCTAGCGCCGGCTTGCGATAGACTCCTCCGTTCACCACCGCCGAAAATGCCGTCGAAATCTGCATGATATTCGCTGTCATTCCCTGACCAAAACTCATATTCGCATACCTGAAAGCCCCGCCCTCCCCGTCATCCGGCGAAATCAGTATCCCCGGTACCTCATACACCCCCAGCCCTGAGTTCTGGCCAAACCGAAACTTATTATAGTAGTAGTCATACAATAACTGCCGCCCGGCATAAGTAATCTTATCTCCGCCGCTTCCCATAAACCTCAGCATCTGTGTCATCCCCGTATTGAGCGATTGAATAAACGCCCGCTCCATCGTAATCGTCCCACTCCACTTCGTCTCAAGGTTGCAAATACGCTGACCGTCCACTTGCGTACATCTTCCATCTCCGTTATTAAACGGTGTGCTCGTCTGAATCTTCCCCGCATCCAACCCAGCCGAAAAGCTAAATGTCTTAACCACACTCCCAGGTTCGTACGGATCTGTCAGAATCGGATTACTTAGCACTCTGTAATCCTGCACCGCCCCGATATTACTCGGGTCGAAACTCGGCGCATTTGCCATCGCCACCACCCGGCTCGTCTTCGCTTCCATCACCATCACACTTCCCCACTCCGCCCCCGCTCGCTCCATCCCAGCCAGTAATAATTTTTCCGTCGCTCTCTGTATATTCCGTTCCATTGTCAAATATACATCTTCCCCATCCTCCGCCGGCACCGCTATATTCTCATCCCCGAGACTCAACGGAATATTATTCACGTCAGTCACCGTATGCATATAGCCCTCTTTGCCCGCCAACCGCGCGTTGAACCCCTGTTCCACCCCATACTGTCCTTCTCCGTCCGCATTCACGAAGCCCAAAGTCTGCGCCGCCATCGCACCTTCCACATACGCCCGGTCCGTCCGTTCCGACATCCCCACACCTGATAATTCTTTCTCTTTTAACTTCTCAGCCTGTTCTCGCCCCACACTTTTGGCCACTACATAATATCGCGACGACTTATCCGCAAACGCTTTGTCCAACGTCTCATCACTCACCGACAACACCTCTTTCAAAGCCTTCCGCACCTTTTCCTCGTTCCGTACTTCCATTACATCCAAGAAAACCGTCCACACTTGACGGTTCATCACTATCGGGACAGACTCATCCCTGTCCCGCATATAAATCAACCCCCTTTTCGCTGCAATCGTAAACTTCCGCATATGCGCCGCCCTCGCCTTTTCCACATATTCATCGTGGTGCAGCACTTGTATTACAAAAAGATTACACACAACCCCCAGTATCGCAACCAAAAACAGCCATCGAATCACACTTGTTCTGGATATCCGGTTTCTCGCCATGAATATATCCTATCTATTCGGCGACTCGAATACCAGCCCCAGCATCTTCCATGCTTGCCAGCACTTCCAGATTCTCGCTCGCGCCAACACTGGTCAAACGTGCATTTTCGAGAGCCAAATCATTAGCCATCGATTCATACTTCGCTACTTCAGTGTTTAGGCTCTGCAAATCATAATCATACCCAGTCCCGCGTGGAGCCTGTGTGATATAAATAAGACCAGCCACCAAAGCGATGCCCAGCATCATCAAAGTGAAGCTTACCGGACCAAAGCTAACACGCGGCTGATGGCGAACTAGATTACTGTTCCTTCCCCAGCTGCTTGCCGCATAATTTCCAGCATAAGCAAAATCACTTCTACTACTCTTTACTATCATTTGTTTAACCTGTTTGTTTTTGTTTTCGGTTATGACACTAGGCCTCTCTGGCGCAACCAACAAGCCGACCAGAGAGTAAGGTCATAATTTATTTTCACCAACCAATAACTTCAAATACTCAACTATTTCTACGTTCTGGTATGTTCTATCGGAACGTAACCTGGACTAATTCAGTCCTGCTTCTGCCTGAGACAACAATCTTCTGCGGCATGTTATTTTCTCCTTTTTGTGTTTGTGTTTATTTTACGACGTCGAGCTACCTCGTGTCAAGCCCCTAACGCTTTTTTGCTACTCTGAGTTTGGCACTTCTCGCTCGTGGATTGATATCTATTTCCATACCCGTAGCTACCACTGGCGTCCTCGTCACAATTTCGAACTGTGATTCCAGACCTTTTTTCTCGTCCAATGCGAAATACAATTTCACTAACCGGTCTTCCAAGCTATGGAAGCTGATTAACGCTACGCGTCCCCCTTTGTTCAACAGTTTCGGTAATAATTCCAGCGTTTTCTCTATCTGCGATAATTCATCGTTTACCACGATCCTAATCGCTTGGAAATATTGTGTCGCTGGGTGTACTCTATGGTGTCGGCCGCCTACCGCTCGTGCTATCACTCTCGCCAATTCTTCCGTCTTCTCTATCGGCCGCTTAGATCGAATCGCCCTGGCTACTTTCAATGCCAAACCGCGTTTCACTTCTCCATAAGCCTCGAATACCTGCGCTAATTCCTTTTCGCTCCAATGGTTCACCACTTTTGCGGCAGTCAGATTTTGCGTCTGATCCATCCGCATATCTAGCGTCCCTTCCTTTGCAAAAGAGAACCCCCTAGCGCCGGTATCGAGTTGCACCGAAGATACTCCAAAATCACCAAGTATTAAATCGAACTTGCATCCATTCTCTACTAGATAAAACGCCGCCTCATAAAAACTTTCGTGCATTATTTGTACTTCCGTTCTTTTGAAACGTTCACGTAAATGCTCTACGGCCGTCTCGTCTCTATCAACGAGCACCGAATCTTTATAATTCCGCGTTATCGCCAAAACTTTGCTTGCGTGTCCTCCATATCCTCCTGTCAGGTCTAGGTAGCTCTCCTTTTCCTTCGGGTCTAGATATTTCAGCACGTCTTCAATTAGTACTGGTGTGTGGAAATTATCCTCAACTGTTTTCATACTATCTCTAGTATGACACATCATCGTTCAAGGTTGTACATCTGGAAACCACAGATGTTTGTTTTTGTTTGTTTTTTGTTTTAGTGTCTTATACCAATATAAGAGTTTCCACGACTGTCTTGCTTATAGCGAAACGTATGTCATGGAGTTGAGAGACTTAATTAGTATAGTAAAGTTTTCAACTATTGGGAGGTGTATTTTAGAATGTACATATTGATTTTGGTAAGCGTATTCCAAACGCCTCCATGACTCCCAGATGTCCAACCTCGAACAATTTTTAAGGTGCTGCTTTGGCTAGCTGCAGTGTCTGTTTTTCAGTCTATTTTGTAATTTTTGTTTTTGCTTCTTGCCTATTTACATACTAGCATGTTCTTTGATATTTTTCAAGACCCTTGTGCTATGATTTCTCCTCATTTTTAGATTTGTCGCCCGCCGCCGTCGCATCATCATTTTGTTCAACCAGTTCAATTTCATTCTTCAAATTATCCAGGTCAGCCTCAATCTCTTTCGCCAGTCTCGCCGCCTCTGTATATTTCCCTAGTGCCTCGTCCAATGAAAAGTCCGGTCCATAGAACCAGTCGGTCAATTCTTTCAACTGTTCAATTTTTTCACTAATCATTATGGTCCTTTCTCAACTTTTCCGATCCTTCACGTTTTGCACAACAGCTTCAGCTACTTGACTAACTGTTGTAATTCCTACAACACTTTCCTCTGTTAGGTCGCCTCTGACTATTGAATAACCTCTCTCTAATACTCGTTCAGGATTCAACTGTTCAAGTATTTTATATATCTTTTCTACTTCAATCTTCGCATTATCTACTTTGCTAGTCAATACATCTTTCGTCTTTGTTGTCAAAATTACAACACTATTCTGCGTTTCATCGCATTTTCTGTGTACTAAGTCCCCAACCCTCTCCACACTTTCGACCGCCCGCGCCTTCTCTGCATTCTTATCTGGCGTCAGTATCTGCGCCGCATTGCTCGGCGTCGACGCCCGCACATCCGCCACTAAGTCCGCCATCGACTCGTCTACCTCGTGCCCAATCCCAGTTATCACCGGCGTCTTGCTGACTGCAATTTCTCGCGCCAACATCTCATCGTTGAACACCGCGAGATCGTCCGCGCTACCCCCTCCCCGAATCACCGCAATCACATCCAAATCCCCTCGCTCATTCAATTTGCGCAATGACCCAATCATCTGCTCTGCCGCCCCCATCCCTTGCACCTGGCTATGCGCCACAACTAACTTCAACCCGCCCCACCTCTCGTCCAATATCTTCACGAAATCCGCATACCCCGCTGCCTGCAAACTCGACACCACCCCAATCCGCGTAATCTTCTCAGGTAGGGGCCGCTTTCGCTCCGGCGCAAACAATCCTTCCCCCTCCAGCTTCTTTTTCAACATCTCCAACGACTTCTTAATGCTTCCCTCTCCTACTGGCATCACCTGCTGCACTGTAAAAGAAAACTTCCCCCACGCCGTAATCTTCGGCGTCCCAATCACCCGCACTCTCATGCCATCCACCACCGGCATCCTCAGCGCAAACAACATCATAAAGCACGGCAAAGATGATGCCGAATCTTTCAAATCGAAGAATATATACTTCCCTTGATTCACCTTATAGCTCGCTACCTCACCCTCAACCACCACTCGCTCAAAGCTAAGTTCCAGCGCACTCGAACACGCGCCCACCATCTCACTGACCGTTAACACTCTCTCCATATATAATATATATTAGCATAAGTCGCACTCACCGAAGATACAATTGACTTTTGATACTAGTTATGCTACAATGATAGTAATCCGACCTTAATGCCGGAAAGGTTTTGTGTGTCACAAATAAATAGATATATCTGCGTCCTAGGACGTCAACCAAAAATATCCCTCGCCGAACTCGAGGCGGTTTTCGGGCACGAAAACGTCTGCACCATCTCTGGCAATCTTGCTCTTCTTACCACCAGCCAAACCCCCGACGTCACCAAACTTGGCGGCACCCTCAAGATTGCTCGCATTCTCGACCAATCTCCGCTCGACTATCTCTATTCCCTGCCCCACGGCAAACTTACCATCGGCGTCTCTGATTATCGCCGCCACGCCTCGTCCAAAACTTCCCAACAAGAGGGTCTCAAACTCAAAAAACAACTCGTCCGCGAGGGTTACAGCGCCCGCATCATCCCCAACCAATCCGCCGACCTCTCCACCGCCACCTCCCACCATAACAAACTCGGCCTCAGCCCCAACAAGATCGAACTTATCTACACCGACCGTCTCATCGGTCTCTCGATCGGTGCGCAAAACATCACCGCCTACGCCCGTCGCGACCAGGCCCGACCAGCTCGAGACGCCAGAGTAGGCATGCTCCCGCCCAAACTCGCCCAGATTCTCATCAATCTCGCTGCCCAGGGCCAAACCGGCCACCTCCTCGACCCATTTTGCGGCACCGGCGTCATTTTGCAAGAAGCCCTGCTCATGGGCAATTCCGCCTACGGCACTGACCTCGAACCCCGCATGATTGAAATGACCCGCAAGAACCTAGAATGGCTCGACAAGAAAGATAGCCTCAACTATAAGTTAGAGCCAGGCGATGCTACAAATTACAAATGGACAGGCAGCATCAACTTCATTGCCACCGAAACCTACCTCGGTCAAGCCTTCTCCGCCCCACCTTCCGAAGTTAAGCTCAAAGATGTCCAACACGTCACCAAGTCAATCATCACCGGCTTCCTCAAGAATATCAGTCCTCAGCTCGACAAAAACACCTGTCTCGCCCTCGCCATTCCAGCTTGGAAACGCCCAAACGGCAGCTTTTCCCACCTCAAAATCCTTGACGAACTGGACCGCTTGGGGTATAATCTAGAGAAGTATAGCAATCTCGAGCAGTCGGATCTTCTGTATCATCGTGAAGATCAAATAGTCGCGCGAGAAATATTAGTTTTAAGGAGCAAATAATGTCACACGTCAAAGCTGGCGGTACAAGCAAAAACATCCACAACAACCCAGGTCAACGCCTTGGTGTGAAGCGTTTTGGTGGCCAAAAAGTCCGCGCCGGCGAAGTTCTCGTCCGTCAGACTGGCAGCACCAAAATCGCAGGTGAGGGCGCTTATACCAGCCGCAATTACACCATCCATGCCGCCAAAGACGGCGTCGTCACTTACGTCAAAACCAAGAAGAAGCACTTCTCTGGTAAATCCCTTCCCCGCACTCGCGTCGAAGTCCGCTAATCATTAGTCACCTCAAAAAGCTTGCAAAATAAATCTATCAAGTTACAATAAAGACAAATAAACATCAACGAAATGCCCTCCGAACTAAACGGAGGGCTTTTTGTTTCCATCTGTACTCTATGACGGCGTCACATTATTCTTGCTGTTGTCGGTCTCCAGAAACTCCAGCATCGACTCCGTCGAAATCTTCACCATATTACTAATCGCAATATCCGTGTTATACGCTGTGTGCGGCGTAATAATCACATTCGGCAGACTATTTAGCGCCAAGAACACGCGGTCGTCCACGATTTCTGTTTCCAAACTCTTGCCAAAACGATCTACCCGGCGGAACTCGAATACGTCCACACCCAACCCACCAACTTTCTTCTCCAGTAGATTACGCAACACATCCGGGAAGTCCATATGACCGCCACGAGCGGTATTAATCAAAATCACCCCATCTTTCATCTTGCTAATCGAGCCTTCATCAATAATATGCTCATTTTCCGGCAACAGCGGAATATGCAGCGAAATAATATCCGACTCCGCCAACAATACGTTCAAGTCATCTACGTACTCAAGCACCTCACGGCAAGCATCATTCGGATACTTATCGAAACCAATCACTCGCGCGCCAAATCCCTTGAAAATCTTCGCTGCCTCATACCCAATCCTGCCAGTGCCAATCAAACCAACCGTTTGCTTCCCTAGTTCCCTGCCAGTCATCCCGACTCGCGAGAAATCCTGCGTCTTCACACGCGGCAGATAAATCTGCATTTTGCGTAGCAGCATCAGCGACAGCAAAACCGCAAACTCCGCAATCGCAGACGGGCTATAAGCTGGGACATTGCTAACCTTGATGCCGTGGGCCTTAACGAGATCAAAATCAATATTGTCGAAACCAGCCGTCCGCAAAGAAATATATTTGATGCCATAGCTTTCTAGTTTGCCAAGTAGAGCATCAGTGTATCCGCGATCCGGCAAGAAATCCAACACGCCATCGCACCCCTCCGCCATCGAGACCGTCTCTCCAGTTAACAGTTTATCTGTCAATACGTACTCTACGCCGCTTTCTTCAGCGAACGCCTTGAAATACGGACGCTCATCCATCGTCACATTATAAGCAATTATTTTTGGCATTTGGTTGGCCCACCTTTCTTTACTAAAAATATATCACAATGTCGTAATATCAACAAACTTATGCTAATTCAACCCAAAAGCTACAAACGCCACCAACAGCACCACCACTGTCATAATCAACATCGGCGGAATATTCAGTTTAATCACCTTCGACTCAGCACCATCTTTCGCCTCCGCCGCCGTTGCCGCCGCCACCACATTGTGCACACATATCATATTACCTAAACTCCCACCCACACATTGCATCGCCAAAATCAACGTCGTACTCAGGCCCAGCAGACCAGCTGTCTCAAATTGCGCCTTCGTAAACAAAATATTAGACACTGTATTACTCCCAGACACAAACGCTCCAATAATCCCCAATATCGGCGACACGATGAAATACACCGCCGCCGGCAGCTTCGCAAACATCTCCGCAATCATCGTCGTCATACTCGGCAAGCCGCTCGTATTCAAATTCGTATTCATCATAATTTGCGTCAAAGCCAAGCCAAAACAAATCGTCAAAGCCGCCCCGAACGTCTGCTTGGAAGTCTTACCTAGCGCCGCTCCAAAAGCCCTACCCTTCATCTTGTGCATGAAATACGTCACTACCGCCACTAGAATAAACACCGTCCCTGGTATCCACAACGGCCGAAAATCATAATTCGCACCCGCCACCCCGAAAATACTTGTTAAACTAAACACTACATCCTTCAATAATTGCGCCACGCCAAACTGCGGAATACGCGTCAACACCAAAGTCGCGGTGATAATAATATAAGGCAACCACGCCTTCACAAACGACACCGATTTCTTCCCCTCTTTCTTCTCCACCACACGTTCTTTCGCGTTCCAAGACTCCGGCCAATCCTCTTTCTTGCGGAAGTCCCACGCCTTCTTCGGCACCAAGAAACCAGTCTTCGCCGCAACCGTAATCGCCACCAACGTCACCGCACTTGCGATAATCGACGGCATCTCCGGCCCTAGAACATATGCCGAAATCACAAAGGGTACTGCAAAAGCCACCCCAGTAAACAACGCAAATGGCACACACGCCAATACACTCCCACATTTTCCCTTAAACGACCGACCGCGCGGCCCAAACACAAAAACCAACACAGTCACCGCCAGCAAAGGCGCCACCAGCGCCGCCGCCCCATTCAAAATCGCTATCACCAGAGGCAATCCACTCAAATCCGTCGCATCTCCTACAATCGACATCATTGTCAAAGTCGGCGTGCCCACTGCGCCAAAGGCCGTCGCCGGTATATTCCCAATCAGCGACAAAGAAATCGCCGCCACCGGCGAGAACCCCAGAGCCACTAGCAAAGGCGCGGCAATCGCCGCCGGCGTTCCGAACCCAGCCAGCGCCTCCAGTAGCGACGTTAAACCAAAACCAATAATAATCGCCTGAATCCGCCTATCCTTGCTGATATTATTGAAACTCTTCGAAATCGCATCCAACCCCCCAGACTGCGCCAGCACATTAAACAGCAACAATGCTCCAAACACAATTATCAGAATATCTATCGCCCTCAAGCCCCCCACGATCGAAAAAGTCAGCAACTCCAGAGGTTTCATCTCCCAGAAAACAAAAGCCAGTACCACTGTCAACAAAAATGACACTGGTAGCGTAATTTTCGCCGGCACCTTAAAAACAGCTAGCAGAATCAGCGCCAATAGAATCGGCGTCAACGCCAAAAAGTTTAGCATATTAAGATTATACCACTAAATCGTATATGGTTTTCAACAGGTTCGGCTCGTGATACTCCATCGGCTCCACCCCCCAGCACCACACCAGCCGATATAGCCAGGTCACGATCAGAGCCACCAATAATACATATACGATACAGCGTATCAGCTGATTTGCTTGCTTTCCTTTGTCGGACACGGCAAGAGTCGCTCCCGTCGTTACGGGGCGACGTCTTTGCCTCATTGCGACTGTCGTTACAGTTCGCAAAGTTCCTCCAAAGTAAACAAGACAAATCACTGCTACGCCAACCATTAGAGGTATCAACATCGGGTGCATCTTAAACGACCCGACAATATCGCCATGCAACAACAATATAAACGCCCTAGTGATCCCGCACCCCGGGCACGGCAGCCCTGTCACCCAATTTATCGGGCAACCCCACACACCCGCTGCCAGCACCGCCAACAAAACCACCACTACGAGAGCAGTGGTGGCTAGTTGTTTTTCTCTCATTATTGCTGTTGGGCGGCGTGATGCGCGTCAATCATATGATTGATTTGATTCTGCATCATAGCTAGCGCAGCTGGCATACACACCAGATACAGCACCAAATTCAAGATTGAATTGTCTTGTTTTGTCGGGTCGACCTTTGCCAACTTTTGACTCGCCGTATACGCCCAGTAAATACCATAGATTCCGCACGTTACAATCGTCAGAAGCACCACCACACCGCCACTTGGCGATTGCTGGTCCTGCGCGATTTTCTTCACGTCGTCCGCAATAAATATCATCCAGATAATCGGACCGATTCCGCACGTTACGAACGCCAGAATAATCCATAATACTAAATCTCTCTTCTGCATTTTTGTTCTCCCTATAATACTTAAGGATATTTTAATTGATGGACTTGACTTTGTAAACAATCTTACCGCGCGGAGTTTCAAATTCTGCTTCTTCGCCCGCTTTTTTGCCCATCAATATCTTACCCACCGGTGATACATCGCTAATCTTCCCCGCCGTTGGATCTGCTTCAAGCGATCCCACAATCATATAAGTCGACTCTTTGCCGTTCGCTTCCACCACCACAGTCACCCCGAGCTCCACCTTGTCGCTGCTCTTCTTCTTAATCAGTTTGGCATTCAACAAAATATCACGTATCTCCAGAACCCGGTTCTCCGCTCGCGCCTGCTCAGCCTTCGCCGCAGAATACTCTTCGTTCTCTTTGAGATCACCATAATCACGAGCAATCGCAATCCGCTCCGACACTTCCGGCCGCTGATCAATCAACTCTTGTAATTCTTGTTCCAACGCCGCCCTTCCCTCGACTGTCAAACGCACTATTTTGGTCATTGAGCCAGTTTACTATACAGCTCCGCCAAAGTCAATACCTCAGTCTCGCCAGAGGCGCGTTTAGTCAATTCCACCTTTCCATCAGCCAAAGTTTTATCGCTCACCACAATCCTGTATGGCATCCCCAGCAATTCCCCGTCCGCAAACTTCTCGCCCGGCCTCACCTCACGGTCATCCCACATCACGTCCGCTTTATTTTTCTCATAAATCTCCGCTGCCGCCTTCTCGCCTGCCTCGCCGATCCCCACCAGATAATACTTAAACGGCGCCACTTGCTCCGGCCACACAATCCCCTTATCATCCGCAAATATCTCCACAATTGCCCCCATCAACCGACTCACGCCGATGCCGTAGCACCCCATGATAATCTGCTTCTGCTTCCCATCTTCGTCCGTATAATACACATCCAACGCGTCCGGGTATTTCGTTTCCAGATGGAATATATTCCCCACTTCGATGGCTTTCACTTCCTCCAAGTCTTCGCGCTTCAATCCGAAAACCTTCAAGTTCTCGTCATTCATCACTTCCTTGTTCACCGCCAATTTCTTCGCACGATCCAAGTATATCGTGTCCTCACCCACCTCGCACAAAGCCTGATATTCATCACTAAACTCTTTCGTGAAAATCCCGCCATCCGCCTTCGTCCGGAACACCACATCTCCCAGCCCCAGCCGCTCGTACACCTTGAAGTACGCTTCTGCAATCTCTTCGTACACGCGCATATGCTCTTCCTTGTTCCGCGCAAAACTATACATATCCTTCATTATAAACTCGCGCCCGCGCAACACGCCCGACTTCGCCCTCAGCTCATTGCGAAACTTCGTCCCAATCTGATAAACATTTATCGGCAAATCCTTGTACGACTTCACATATTTCCCCACCGCCATCGTAATCGGCTCTTCGTGCGTCAATCCCACACCCAGCTCCACCCCATTCGTCAGCTTCGTCTTGAACCAATTATCCACCACCGCGTCGTCCCAGCGATTCGTCTTCTCCCACAGCTCTTTGGGCTGCAAAGCCGTCATCGCCAGTTCCTGCCCGCCCACCGCATTCATCTCTTCCCGCACCACAGTCTTAATCTTCTCAATCACCTTTAGCCCAAGTGGCAAATAATCATAGGCTCCAGCCATCTCCTTGTGCACATAACCCGCTCGTATCAGCAATTGCGCATTCCGGCTCACTTCCCCCGCAGGCACCGTCTTGCTAGTTTTTGTGAATAACTCACTTCGTTTCATAATAATAATCCCAAAAAGTTAATATATTTCGCGTAATCAAAACCTACCCACAAGGGGCGTCTTCGGTGGGAAAATCGGTTGATTACTACTCATTGACCATATAATACCATGAATCTCCAACAAAGAAAAACTGGTCGTCTGCTTATGCTAACTCAAAATCCAATATCAGAGGCATATGATCCGAGATATCGTTCTCCACCACCTCGAACATCCCAACACTAATTTTGTCATTCACAAAAATATAATCACACACTATCCCACCGTTATCCCGACCATCGTCAAACACCGGTCGGGTCGACTTTATACCATTCTCGACAACTAGATTTCGGAAATGCTTATTCATCAGCTCAATACTCTCAGAACTAGGCAAAAGATTGAAATCGCCAACTATTATTACCGGCAGGTCGCCCTCCAAAGCCTTGTCAACAATGAACTGGCACTGTTTCAAAGTCCTGTCGTCTCCAACTTTACCCTCATTCCAAATGCCGTGCACATTAATCACCCGCATCGCTTTGCCGCCGATATCAAAAACCACGTTTTGTATAGACCGCGCATGGTCGTCTTTCTCAAAATTCGTCGCATCGAAGCCAGGTTTGTCGTAGTTCGAGTAATAAAACTGATTCTGATAATCCCTAATCTGGTATTTCGACAATATCAAGCTCCCCTGCTCCACAAACCCTCCGAAATCCCTATGTGTTGCACCGTCCTTTGTTATTTCTTCCGCACCCCAAATTGGAGCGAACGCGCTATATGGATACTCCCCTGACAATTGATCATCAATGTCATTCTTGCTCCTATACATGGCGAAAGCTTGGTCGTTCTTAGCCTCCAGCGCCTCTTGAAATGCCAAGATGTCGCATTGATTCTCCTTCAAAAATCCCAACACTTTCTCTGTATTATCGATTTTAATCCCTATATTCCAACTCATTAGTCTCATAACATTATTCCTTTCATTTTTGACATACCGGACAGTAATATATACTCCCGCCCAGGTATTGTTCTTTCTTGATCGCCGACCCGCATTTCGGACAGCCATCTTTATACGACTTGCTGCTCAAGATTGTGTGATACCCACCCTCTTCTCCATATATATTCTTCTCAGTATCTCGTCCACCCCCATCTATCATCTCGTTCAGCGTCCCCACCGTCGCTTCATACAACTCTCGCACCTCTTCCTCGCTCAACGTATTCATCTTCCGCTTCGGATGCAGCCCAGCGTTGAACATAATATCCTGCACCACCCCGTTCCCAATCCCCAAAATCCTCTGCCCGGTCGCCAGAAAACCCTTCACACTGAGCTTAGACGTCTTTTCATCCAGCAAACTCTTGAAATAATCAAAATCAAACCTCTCATCCAGCGCCCCTACTCCATTCAACTCAATCACATAATACTCGTTCCCGCTCTCCACCCCCTTCTTATACAGCCCAATGCACGCGTACATCTGCACCGTCACATTCACAAACGAACCATCCTCGAACTCCAGCAACAGCTTGCTCTTCTCCGGCTTCGCATGTCCCGCAGCATAGTACCTAACATTCGCCCCGTCGCGCATATACAACACATAATCTTCAATCTCAATCTCTACATAAAAGTTCCGGTCGACAATCTTCGTCACTTTTTTCCCGACCAGCTTATTCTCATAAGTATTCGGCTCGCCCTCATACCAAGTAAACTTATGGTCCGTATAATTCCCGCCCACCCGCATAATTTTCTTCCCCACAATCTCTCTTCTCAAACCCCTTGCTATCACTCTTGCTTCTGGTAGTTCAATCATACATAGATTATACAGCACAGAAAAATGACGCCTTGCCAGCGTCATTATTTATACTCATACGTCACATGTGAGAAGCAATCATCTATTTCGAATTCACTCTCTTATAAACGCCGCATTTCGTCGCGACATACGGCACAAGAGTCCATTTGTTCTCAACTTTCTCTAGCATCAGCTTCATACCTCTGCGATTGTCATCTCCATCATCCACTTTGTAGTGAATGAACGGTATTTGGTCAGTGTCGACCGGAAACTCAAACTTCAATATTGCGATTTCCGCATTTTCTCCAGCTTCTCTTTCGTACCATTGTTCGTTCTTCACTCCTTTCGATTTATCGCAGCATTCCAATGATGGTTTTGACGATTCGCATCGCGCCCACACACAGAAAATTATCTCTCTGCTTGCCCTCGTCGTGTCATCACACTCGACGATTGAGATATCGACTTTGTTACCGCCGAATCTTCAACTCATAGTCTACTTTTTTATGGCTCATATACTTATACTTGCCATCGCCCACAAAATAATCTCTAAGCTTCATACGCATCCCCCTTTCTTCAAATCTGCGATTCTTCTTCTGTGACGTTAAAAAACAAAGCGGTCTTCGAGTCGCGCTTCACTTATACTGTAACACATATTTGCACCATCCACAACAAAAAGAGCTGGCTATTGCCAGCCAGCTCAATTATTTTGATTTGTTAGCTACTCTCGCCGCTTTCATTGGTACCTTGCGATACCTCGAATAGCCTTTCTCCTCGCTCCAATCACGCACCAATACTTCAAGCTCCACCCAGTTCCTGCCTTGTTTCTTCGGCACGAATTTGATGTCCCCCTCATATCTGTCTCCGTTTCAACAACGAAATTGTCACGTGTCGTTTCTTCACCTCGCTCGCCTTATCTACACTTAGCTCGCACTCAACTCTGGCCAGAACTCTCCAGGATTTAAATATTACTCCTTCGTACTCTATGTCATGAAGACCTAATACATTCACGACACCGCCGTATTTCTCATCAAATTGTATAAACCACGAGCCATCAGCCGTTTTACGCCTGACTTTTGCAATTATCGGCATACTGCCAACTTTGCATTCATAACATCTTACTACTCTTCCCAACCAAAACTCCCCCTCTCTTTGTGGCAACAAATCACCAAGTACCAAGTCACCCACTACTTCTACTTATATTATAGCATATTCAGACGCAAAGTCTATAGACTGTGCAAATACTTCTCGAGGTCTTCTAGCTTAATCTTCTCTTCCCCATCCCGCGTCTTCACGCTTACCACGCCGGCTTCTACGTCTTTCGGCCCGACGATAATCAAAACTGGAATCTTCATCGCCACCGCTTCACGCACCTTCTTACCTAGCGACTCCCCGCGACGATCCACCGAATAGCGCAACTCATTATACGGCACCGGGTCGCCCAATATTACCCCGTTCAGCAACTCGCTGACCTTCTCGACATAGTCTTCCACCGAATCATTAATTGTCAACACTCTCACCTGCTCCGGCGCACACCAGAATGGGAACCAACCGGCCGTGTGTTCAATGAAAATACTCATAAACCGCTCAATCGAACCCAAAATCGCACAGTGAATCATAATCGGCACCTGTTTCTTGCCTGCCGCATCCGTGTACTCCAACTCAAATCGCGTCGGCAACGCGTAGTCCAGCTGCACTGTCGCCAGCTGCCACTCGCGCCCAAGCGCATCAATCGCCATAAAGTCCATTTTCGGACCGTACATTGCAGCTTCGCCGATACCCACAAAGTATTCCACTCCCGCCTTGTCGGCCATCGCCTGAATCGAAGCCTCCGCTTTCTTCCACTGCTCATCCGTACCAATATACCCATCTCCATCATCGCGGAACGACAGACGCAACTTCAATGTCATACCAATCCGGCTATACAATTCCTTCGCCGACTCAATCAATTCTTCGAACACTCCACCCACTTGTTCTTCTGTGCAAAACACGTGGCTGTCATCTTGTGTAATCGCACGCACACGGCTCAGACCTCCCAGCTCGCCTTTCTTCTCGTCGCGATAAACCTGGGTAGTCTCCAGAAACTTTACCGGCAACTCTTTGTAGCTCCTCGGCACGCTCGCATAAATCTGCGAGTGGTGCGGACAGCTCACTGGTTTCAACGCCAACTCATCGCCCGACTCATCCGACTTAAACTTCAATAACTCCGGAAACTTCTCCAAATGCCCCGATACCTTATATAAATCAAGTAAAGCAATATGCGGAATCCAAACCTTCTTGTACCCGCAACGAATCCGATAAATCTGCGCGAAATCGTTCAGCTTGTCGCGCAAAATCGTCCCGCGCGGAGTGAACATCGGCAAACCCGACCCCACGATTTTCGAATAACAGAACAAATCCAGTTCCCGGCCCAGCTTGCGGTGGTCGCGCTCTTTCGCCTCTTCTTGCAAACGCAAATATTCGTCCAGTTCCTCTTGAGTCTCAAACGCCACACCGTACACCCGTTGCATCGTCTCGCGCTTCTCATCCCCTCGCCAATACGCGCCCGCCACTTTTACCAGCTTGAACGCACCCACATCTCCAGTCCTCTCGACATGCGGACCCTTGCACAAATCTACGAAGTCCCCAATCGCATAAAAATCAATCTCTTCCCCTACTGGCAACTCTTCGATTAACTCAGCCTTGAACTTCTGCCCATTGTCTTTCGCCCACTTCAACGCATCTTTGCGCGTCTTCACCGACATCACGAACGGTAAGTTCTGCTTGATAATCTTCTGCATTTCTTTTTCGATTTTCGGCAAATCCTCTTCGCTAATGGTCGCACCGTCATCAAAGAACATATCATAGTAGAATCCGTTTTCGATCGCTGGACCGACTCCGAACTCTACGGTGGTAGTTGTGTACAAACCCTTTACTGCCGCCGCCATGATATGCGATAGGCTGTGTCGTTGTTTGTCTAATATCTCTTGGTTTGACATAACTGCCTTTCTTTAAATTTGTAAAATGATTATACCATAATTTCTAATCTGTTCCCAATAAGTCCCAAGAAAAAACTGCCCCTTTTCAAGGACAGTTCTTATCAATCCAACTGCGCACTATTCGCAAGTATTTTGGTCTCAAGAGCCCGCGCTTGTCGATATTCTCCCAATCCCCGCCGTGCCCGCCTGGTAGAATCACCACTTCGCAACCATACTCATCAGTATGCGCTTCCATGATTTTCTGATTATTCATCAGGCCGTCTTTTTCTGCAAAAACCACCAAATCCGCATATTGGAATAATCGCTCGGTCTCGTACGGACTCGTCATGAATCTCAACTGATCCATCCAGGTCACAAACGAGTATCCGTTTTTTCGAAACCCTGTGTATTTTATCGGAAGCTTATTTTCATCTACTTTCCTCAAAAACCACAACAGGTACGATAATAGATTAATCAGCTCCAATAGCAATCGCGTGTACCACCTGTCAAGCAGCTTCAATCGCATATTATTGCTTCCCGCAAACGGATTTACCGCTATCAGCTTTACCTTTGCATGCAAATCCAGCAAACGCTCTTTTACATCCAGCATTATAGGTACCGTCAGCGATTCGCAGAATATTACTATTTCCGAATATTTATTCTCCATCACGACATTCACGACTTCTCGAATAATCTCGTCGCTTTTGTACCCGGTTGTCCCTGGATGTACATCCCAATGATCATAATCTTTATAGTCTTCAAGACTATAGTTTCTACATAAGTCTACCCCGACTCCGGAGTATCCCGCTGGCATGAATCATCGCTTTTGCGCTGTTGTTTTGACTAATCACTCTTATGAGTTTTTCCATATCAATAAACCTCCCCTCTATCAATATTTATCAATGTTCGAGCACACAAAAACTTACACGTTCTCGGACGCTTGCCTACATCATAGCACATTTACACCCAAAAGTCAATGTACCACTCTTCTCGCCACATCCGAAATATGCTATACTTCCCCCATAGGGCGCTTAGCTCAGTTGGCTAGAGCGACTCGTTTACACCGAGTAGGTCGGGGGTTCGAGCCCCTCAGCGCCCACCAGATATTTTTGCAAGAATCCTCACCCTCAAAAGGTGGTGGTTTTTTATTGGGGTCAAGATGCTATACTATTCTTAAACATAACCACAATAATTATGGGAGGCGAGATGCTAAAAAACCTATCATTGAAAGCTAAAATTACAGGAGCCATAACCATAGTCGCGGCTCTAGGTGCCATAGCCGTATTAGTTATCATTCTACTAGCCGGCAACACCCGTTCCCCGAACACTGACAACACCAACTCTGGCGACCCTGATAGCTCGCAAGTGGGAGACAACGGTACAGACGACACAGACTTAGCCTCCTTGATTGCCGCTCTGCCCAGCCAAACAGCACTAAACGAAATCCATTCTCTACTATCCGGCTTCTGGACCTCAGACAATAAGTTTGTTGGCTTCACTTACGTAGATGGCGCACCTGCCATTGAGTACGGACTGTTTGCGACCAGCTTTGGCCTGCGAGGCAAGATTACCGATGCCCGTGCCGTCAACGCCACTGAAGCGCAATTCACTATCCTGATTCCCGCAACGCCTGCAACCGAAATGGACGAAGCCAGACCGGAAAAAACGGTAACAGTCTCTATCGACATTAGCAATTTTGACAACAACCGCCTCAACATCCAAACCCCAGAACTCGAAAGCGGGCAATGGTTCACTTATGAGTTTGGCGGAGCGACCTTAGAGGAGGCATATGACAACTAAGCAACATATCAAGCGAGTCTTGGTTTTCGCCGTAATTCTTTGCGCATCACTAATAAGACCATCGATCGCATTCGCAGCTGCTCCAGCCGCACCAACCAATCTATCAGGCACAAGGAGCGGACAACATATAGTCCTGACTTGGACAGACAACTCAACCAACGAAGATCGTTTTTCCATCTACCGAAAACCATGGAACGTCATACCAACGGTATGGACTCCCGTAGGAACAGTCCCTGCCAATACGACAACTTTCACCGACACATCGGCTGCAGAAGCTCGCATATATACCTATATGGTGCAAGCCTATGCGACCGGCGAAGGCTATTCGAGCGAATCTAATTGGTTTAGTATAGCAGTCACAGCATTGACGCCGTCTGGCCTGACAGCGACAGCCAATGCCAGCGGCGTAACTTTGAAATGGACTAACCATTCTACTAATTCGCCCAACACTCAAATACACCGCTCAATAGCGGGTTCTGGCTCGTGGTTTATGCTGGTCAACGTCCCAACACCGGGAAACACCTATCTCGACGCTACAGCAGTACCTGGCACGACATACGAATATCGAATAATAGCGATGGCGAACGGAGATGCGCCTAGCGCTGCTCTTTACGTTACTGTTACTATGCCAACCCCGCCAACAACCTACAAAGCCACGGTCAACTCGGGTACGGGCGGAGGCAGTTTTGCCGCGGGAGCGACGGTCAATATCACAGCCAACGCTGCACCGTCTGGGAAGGCCTTCGACCGATGGACGGCCTCAGGCGTCAGTCTATCCAACCCAAACAGCACTACTACTTCATTCACGATGCCCGCGAATGCAGTTACAGTCACAGCGACCTACAAGGATTTACCGCCCAGTTCATTCGCAGTCAATGTCACCAGTGACGAAGGTGGCACGGCAAAAGCCGATGTTACTTCTGCCCAGAAAGGCGACACCGTGAAACTGACAGTCGAAGAATATGCTGGATATATACTCAAGGAGTGGCAAGTCGTGAGCGGTGGTATAACTATAGTTGACAACGAGTTCACTATGCCAGCAAATGATGTAACAGTCAAAGCGATATTTGAGTTTATTTATGGCGAGGAAATGATTGACCCAGAGAATCCAGACGACAACCTAGCGCCAGGAGAAGGCAATGTCGATACTGACAATAAAGACGACAACGAAAAAGACGAATTCAACTGGTTGTGGATCGTTTTCGGCGGCCTGGTTTTGATAGCTGTTGGTGGTGGAATCACTTTCTTCCTCATCACTAGGAAGAAAAACCAAGACACTCCCTTAGCGCCGGTAGCATCCGCTTAGCCGTTTCATAACCTTCGTTATACAACGCCTCCAACTTATCTTTGTTCTTCTCCAGCCTCTTCACGCTGTCGTTAGCTGGCCGCAGCACCAATATCTTCCCCGCCGCCTCCTGCTCCTCGATATAGTCAACCGTCGCGTTATATTCTACATGCCGCACCCGCACAGCCTCCACAATCCCAGGATACATCTTATATCTTTTCTTCATCGCCAGATAACTCTTGCTCTTCCTCTTGCGATATCCTTTCGACTTCGTCAACACCACTACATTCTTCACGAAACCATCCGCCTCTATTTTCTTCAACGGAATCGAATCCGACATTCCGCCATCCAAATACTTCCGGCCCCCAATCTCTACATCATTCGACAACATCGGAATCGACGCCGACGCCCGCAATATTTCCACCTCATCCCCATCGAAGTTATCGACATAGAAATACTCCGGCCGACCCGTCTCAATACCCGTCGCTACTACCACCATCTTGCTCTTGTTCGCCTTGAACGTCTTCCGATCAAACGGGAAATATTTATCCGGTACATCGTAGTATGCAAACTTCGCATTAAACAAATCCCCCGTCCTGAGCAAACTATCAACACTGCAATATCTTTTATCTTTGATGAACTTGAGGGTAATATCTCGCGACCTATGCTTCTGCCCAGACAAGAAACTCGCCGCATGAATCGCCCCCGCCGACACTCCGATAATTTCGCCAAATTCGAAACCTTGCTCCAAGAAAAAGTCCAGCACCCCAGCCGTAAACATCCCTTTCATCCCCCCGCCCTCCAACACCAACCCGACTTTTTTCTTTGCACTCATACCTACATCATACCAGACAAGAAAAAAACCACCCAAAGTGGGTGGCTCTTTATATTATGTATTTGCAGGTTCGGCCTGCACTTCACCTGCCAATTCCGGCGTCCCCGCTCCACCGCTCGCCACCTCTACAGGTACCGTTTCTGTCGGTGCAGCCTCTACAGGCGCAGCCACATCCAGATTAGGCCGTTTCGTCCTCTTGTACCACAAGAAATACACTCCCACGACAGCCAACGCCGTCAATACATTCGTTATAATCGAACGGTTCGTGATACCGGGTTCTGTATTATCTACCACAATATGCACCATCAGCAAACACATATTCACAATCCAGTGATGCGCCACACTCACCAAAATCGATCCCGTCATCGCGTACAATATACTATAAGTCGTACCTACCACCAATCCAAACACTGTATAACCAAACATGAAGCTTACTGCCGACATCCAGTCCAGCGTCCCATCTATGCCGGCCAAAATCGCCGCAGGCGTATGCCACAGCCCGAACAGGAACGACGCAAACAAAGCGGCCTTCCAGAAATTCGCACCCTTCAGCACCTGCCTAAATAATCCTCGGAAGAATCCCTCCTCAGTAATTACTACCACCACGTTAAAAATCAAACCGCTTAACACAATCCACAGTCCAGTCCTCACTACCACCTCCGGAGACCCAGACAACGTCCCCATGAAGAACATCAGCTGCGGAGATTGCCCCGCGACGGATATCATCTCTACGACCAGCGCAATTGCTAGTGTAACGCCACCCAACAAGAGTCCTATTCCAAGATGTTTCCACCACTTTTTATTAATCATTCCTATACTAGCCCAAGTCCATTTCAACTGCCATAGTATCAGTGCTAGCAGTATAACGCCTATCACCTCATGTATCGTCGTATATCCAAGCCATTCCGTATCATCCAATCTCAAGACAAAGAAATCTATCGCCCGAAATACCATCAAAATCCCAAACGCCGCCCAACAAAACCAGTACGGATGTTTTTTCACAAATGATTGTAGCCAATTTGTTTTTTCTTCTTCCATACCCGCATTATAGCATAAGCGAATCTCAATATCGCCTAGCTCACCCGTGTAATTCTTTCTACCAAATCCCAAATTTTTTCCATCTCGCGCACCCGCGCCGCCACAGATAAGCGCGAGCTCACCAGTAGCCGCATCATCTTGATTTCATCCGCCCCGATTTCGCCATCCGTTGTTTCCCGCAATGCGCCGGCCCCCAAATCCCAATCATAGCGCAAACTCGCCTCCAGCTTCCTGCTCTCTACATCCCGCCACAAGTTCACTCCCTCCCCGTTCACTCGCAAGATATTCATCCGAAACCACGCCCTGAGCACAGACAACGGCATCACCCCCATCCCATCCAGCACCTGTGCTAACATGTCGAAATACTCTCCTCCTTCCACCCCCTCGGAATACTTCGACATATCTCGCAACACCTCATACCCAAACTCAATCTTCTCGAAGTCCCCCACTATCACGTCACCATAATATTTCTTCAACCGCACGCTACTCAGAATCCCCATGCCGCCTTCCCTCTTCCGCCTCACCACCACATCGCTCACCGAAAACAACTCAATTCCTCCCGCCATTTTCGACTTCTCGCGCCGCGCCCCCTTGGCAATCACCGACTGCTTCCCCTCCGGCGTCAAAATATCCAATATCCGATCCGCTTCCCCGTAATCCACCCTTCTCAATACAATCGCCTGAGTTTTTAAGTCCATTTCTTTACCTCGCGCACCAATTCACGCGGGTCCATTTTCCGCCTGTCCAGCACCGCGGTCACCCCATAAGCCTTCACGTCCCCCAGCTCCATATCAGACAGCATCAACACCGGCACATCAATCAACTCTTTGTAGCTCCTCATCTCCTGCAATAGAGAAAACCCGTTCGGTCCCACCAATTCCACCGCACAAACCACCCCGTTCGGCACCTTCTCATCCATCGCTGCTATCGCTTCCATCCCGTCTACAAAAACCTCCGTCTCTGCGACACCCTCCAGCGCTTCCGCCACCAACTTCCCCCACTCTGCATCTCCATCTACTACATAAATCAACATAGCGCAATCTGTCTACTTACCGGCAAGTCCACCCATAAACTCACTCCATCTCGATGTGTCACTACCCCCAACTCCCCTTCCATATGCTCCACATACCGGCTCGCCACCACTAGGCCCAGACCGCCAGTCCGCATCTCATTCGGTGCCAACCTATTCAGACTCCCCGCCCTAATCCCTCTCACCACTACCCTTGGCAGGCTCGGGCCATAATCCCGCACTGCAATCCGCACCCGGCCTTTCGTATCGTTCACAGTGAGTCGCGCCGTCGTCCCATTCTCCGAGTTTTGCACCCCGAGATAACACAGCTGCCTCAGCAACGCCATCAATAGCTCTCTATTTGCCACCACTAATTTTTGTTTATTCCTGTAGTTAACTTTCAATTCCACCCCGAGCACGCGCGCAATCTCTTCAGTCACATCCCGGCACACCCCCCTCACCGCCACCGGCTCCATCGCAAACAACCCGCCATCCAAGCAAGAAACTCTCACCAAATCCTCAATCTGCGCCAATACCCGTTCGCTCGTCGACACTAATTTCCGCGACATTTTCTCGCGCTTCTTGTCATCCTCCGCAATCATCAAAGCCAACTGGCGCATCAAAGCTATCGGCGCCGCAATTTCTCGCGCTACCGCAAACAACCCCGCGTCTATACCGGCAGACTCAGACCTCCTATCCATGTATCAATAATAACACGAACTAGCTGGAGTAGAAATCTATCTTGTCGATAATTTCATTGAATTCGCCCAGGAATTCTTGACTATCAGTCCTCAACCAAACGGTCTTATCGCGTATTCGAAAAATCAACACCGAGCCTTTCAACTCATCATTAAATTGGCCGTCAAACCTCAACCCTGTCGCGTTATAGCCATCCGTCGTCGTCTTGCTCCAATCACTCACTGTCAACTTCCGGTCCTCCACCAGACCTCTATACTCATTTTCAAAGCCTTCATATCGATTCCGATCATCATATATTATTAACCGTAACGCAAAACGCTCCTCATCTCGTATCGGTCGTATCACTTTAGGATGGAAAAATACCCTATAATCACCGCCACGCGCAGCTGCTTCTTGAATAAACACGCTCCAGGTCTTAGGATACTGCACTTTCAACGAACCATATTCCGATGGACCAGTAATCAACGAGAAAGGCGAGTTCATCAACTCCTTGCAAGCCGCTTCACTCTCCGCTTTTTGCTCAGTGCGCGCCACCTCCCTAGCCGCTTCCAGCTCTGCATCGATATCGTTGCGAGCTCCCTGATACTGCGCCAACGCCCAGAATAGAGCTATCACCACTACTACCAGCACGACTCCCATCCCAATCGCGGCAAACTTCAACTTGCCCTCTGTTCTCTCCGCTGCTATCGCCGACACCACTCCGTTCGGCATTCCATTTGGTGACATACCCATTACCGGCACCCCGCCGATATTTGAGGGCATCGGAGGAGGAGGAGGCATCCCGCCCGACATCCCGCCTGGCGTCGGCATCCCACCATTCATATTATTGTTATCCATAAGCACATTATACTATACACGCATATTAGTTGTAGTAGATTTAGATTAAGACAACTAGATCTTCATGATTTCTGCTTGCTTCTCCGCAAACAGCTTCTCGACCTTCTCAGTGAACTCCCGAATCGCATCATCAATTTCTTTTTCCGCTCGTTTTTTCGCATCTTCCGGCAGTTCCAGGGCTTTCACTTCTTTGCGTGCATCTTCCCGTACGCCGCGCAGAGATACTTTCGCCTCTTCCACTTTCAATGCAGCGTTCTTCACAATCTCACGCCGCCTGTCTTCAGTCAGACTTGGCAACGGCACCCGCACTACTCGCCCATCATCACTTGGATTCAATCCCAGCGACTGGTCCGCTCGCACTCCAGCTGCAATAGCTGCGATATTCCCCGGATCAAACGGTGTGACCAGCAGCATCGAGGCATCCGCCACCGTCACGTTCGCCACCTGATTCAATGGCATCATCTGCCCGTACGCTTCCACGCGCACTCCCGCCAACATGTCTGGATGCGCCCGCCCCGTCCGCACCTTGTTCATCTCGGCTTTAAATCTTTCTTCCACTGCCCCCATTTCTTTCTTGGTTTCGCTCACATCAAACATAATACTTCTATTGTACCATGCTTCCGATTACAGCGCCTCCACGGCCCGTATGAAGTCATCCCCGCGCTCGGCATAATTCTTATACCGGTCAAAACTTGCGCAAGCCGGAGACAGAATCACTACATCGCCCTCAGTCGCAAACTGATTCACCTCTTCCAGCACATCCGTCATCGTATAATCCAGCTTAACACTACTCATCTTCTCGTACCCCGCCTCGCGCAAAAAGCCGCCAATCCTTTCCCCTTCCGGTCCAATTAGCACCACGTGCTTCACATTCGTACTTTCGGCAATCGCCGTCGCCAATCCCGCGAAATCTACCCCCTTGCTCGACCCGCCCAAAATCAAAATCTCCGGCGCATCAAACGCCACCATTGCCGCTTCCACGCTTCCAACTGTCGTAGAAATCGAATCATCATAATACTTCACGCCGCCAACTTCACCCACGAATTTCAAACGATGCGGCAGCCCCGTAAAGGCCTTCAATCCTCGTCCTATTACCTGCTCATCCGTCACTCCCGCCTCTTGCACCGCGCAAATCGCCGCTTCACCGTTAAATCGATTATGTGCCCCAGGCAACACCAAATTATCCAGCATCCTCTCCAGCACATCACGCTTCGACCAATCCTCCGCTGGAAACTCCACCAACTTGCCCTTCGACTTCTCAGCCATATCAATCGCGAATTGATTCGTCCGGTCATACACCACCACATCATCCGCCATCTGCCATTTAGTGATATTCGCCTTCGCCCCCATATACTCGTCCAAACTCTTATGGTAATCCTGGTGATCCACCTCCAGGTGCACGATTACCGCGATATGCGGCGACTGCTCCATATCAAACAGCTGGAAATTGCTCAGCTCATAAACCACGATATCTTCAGCATCAATCTCATCCAGCACATCTAATGCTGCCACCCCTATATTCCCAATCAGCCAAACCTTGCGCCCCGCTTCGTTGAGAATCGATGCAATCAAACTGCAGGTCGTACCCTTACCTTTCGTCCCAGTCACCCCAATAATCTTCGCCGGGCACTTTTCGAAGAAAATCTTCGTCACACTCGTGAGTGTTGTATTTTTCACAACATCCGGCCTAATACCCGGACTCCGAATCACCATGTCAGCTGTTGTAAAATCTACAACACCAAAATCCTTAACTACCTTCAGTTTCACCCCTTCCGGCACCCCGCTCACTTCTTTTTGGTCAAAAACCTCGACCTCCGCCTCCGGATAGTGTTTGCGCACCCAGTCCACCGCACTCTTCCCCTCGACCCCAAACCCCAATATAGCTATTTTCAATTCATGCCCTCCTTGATTATTTTACCCAACTTATCCATGTATTCTTGGTCCACATTCCCCAACCCGCCAAACACCTTCACATCGCTGCTCAAAAACTCCCGCGCCAAAGCAATAATCTCTTCCTCCTTCACCGCTTTCACCATCCTTGGAAAGGCTTCTATGTCCGAAATCTCCCCAATAGCGAAATACTTATTCGCATAATGTGCCGGTATATTACTAGCTGTCAATTCGCGCATCTGGAAACCGCCCAATTTATAATCCTTCGCCGCCGCTACTTCCTCGTCGCTGATACCGCCCGCCAACACACTCTTCAGCTCGCTCGCAATCAACCCGCACAATTCTTCGGCATTTTCATAATTCACTTCCCCGCCAATATTCCACGACGTCTCATATATACCCCTAGTCTCCCAGGAACCCATCCCGTACACAATCCCCCGATCTCGCGCCACCCCAAAAATCCGGCTCGTCAAAGTCTCAGTCAAAATGTTATCCAACACATCGACCGCCACCAACTCTTCATCAGTCATCGCGCGCGGTATCTCCCACTTAAACCGGAATGTCAGATTCTTCGCATCCGCCCGTTGCACCAACACTGGTCTCTCTTCCCCGCGAGCATCTTTCTTGACGATGTCGAATCTCTTGTCGCCATGACCCAGACCCAACCTCTCCATCTCCTGCACAATATTCGGTTTCTTATCTAGATCGCCTGAGATAATAAACCGCATATTCTCCATCGTATGCGTCCGCTTGTAGTGTTCGCGTATCGCCTCAATATCAATCGCTCCCAGGCTCCCCACTTCCTCTTCCAAACTCGGCGTATCCAACCCCATAGCCTGATCGAGCGCCACACCCAACAACCAACGGTAGTCGTTCTGATACCCAGTCAGCTCTGTCTTCACCGTCCCTAGCTCGCTCGCCAAGTCCGACTCCAAGAAGCTCGGACTACTCACCATCAGCCTCGTCAATTCAAACACTCTCTCCCACTCAAAATCCGCACATACCGTGAAGTACCCGATGCTCCAATTATCTGTAAAAGCATTCCGATAAGCCCCGTTCTTCGTAAATACCTGGTCAAACTCCCGCTTGCTTTTGTAACCCTTGACTGCATCAAACATCAAGTGTTCCATCACGTGCGGCGTCTCAAAAATCTCTTTGCTCTTCACATAATCATGTCCCGCTCGGAAATCCAGCCTCATGCTAAACGTCGTCGCTCCCGGCACATTCACCAACAACCCCCTACCCCCATTTTTCAGCACCACCTCATCAACTTTGTGACGCATCGTCTTCTACTTTCGTCGTCCAGACTTCTTGTTCTGCCGCGCTTTTTTCTTGGATTTCTTCGCCTGATTCTTATGGCGATTCTCCGCATCGCGCACATTCTTCACCACCTTCTTCGGACCAGACTTTGCTCCAGCTTCCTTGCGCTTTTCGCTGTTCGTTTCTTCCTTAAACTCTTTGTCCATATTCTTCGGACCAGCACTCACTTCGTTCACGCCTTTCTCAACCGACCCGCCAGCCATCTTCGTCAATTCAGTGTCATATTTATCATCTGCCAACTCAGCAATATCGTTGCGTCGAATCGACAATAGAATCCTCAAAACCTCTTCGCGCAAATTCTTCTGCAAGCCATCAAACAATTTCTGCGACTCGCTGCGGTATTCCACCAAAGGATCGCGCTGCCCCACGCTGCGCCAGTGAATCCCCTCGCGCAAATACTGCATGTTTTCCAGGTGCTGCATCCACAGAATGTCCATCACCTGCAAATAAACCTCGCGCTCAATCTTGCGAATGATTTCCTCGCCAAATTCCATCTCTTTGTCCGAGTGCAATTCCTCCACCGAAGCCAACGCCAGCTTGTAACGCTCTTTCTCTTTGCGCATCGCTCCAATCCCCTCAATTAGGTCCTGGTCCAGCTTAAAAACCCGCTCAAAATTCTGTACAAAATTTTTGTTCACCCGGCTGGAATACATCGTCAAATCTTCCACTGCTTCCCGCATCAAACGCTTCACCTCACCCTCAATATCCTCCCCTTCCAAAATCTTCCGGCGCATCAAATACACTACCCGGCGATGGCGATTAATCACGTTGTCATACTGCACGACATTCTTACGCGAATCGAAGTGAAAACCCTCAACCCGCTTCTGCGCGTCCTCGACCATTTTCGAGAAAGTCTTGTCCATCATCGGTGCATTCGGATCGAACTCACCCTTCTTAGAACTCAGCGCCGACACGCGTGTCAACGCCGCGATAATCCGCTCGCCGTTGAAAATCCTCGCTAAGTCGTCTTCTGCCGACACGAAGAATTGCGTCGTACCAGGGTCTCCCTGACGTCCGCCGCGTCCGCGCAACTGATTGTCGATCCGGCGGCTCTCGTGCCGTTCCGAACCAATTACCACTAGACCGCCCAGCTCCTTAATCCCCTTCGCCAACTTAATGTCCGTCCCACGTCCTGCCATGTTCGTCGCCAATGTCACCGCACCCTTTTCACCGGCTTTTGCCACGATTTCCGCCTCGCGCTCGTTGTTCTTCGCGTTCAAAATCTCATACGGCACATTCACTTCATCCAGATACTGCGCGATCAACTCGTTCTTCACAATCGACGCCGACCCAATCAACACCGGCCTCCCCGCGTCATGATACTCCTTCACCAGCGCTGCGATCGCCTTCAACTTCGCCGTCTCAGTCTGGAAAATCAAATCGTCATTGTCCACGCGAATCAGCGGCCTGTTCGGCGGAATCTGAATCACATCTAGCGAATAAATCTGCTGGAACTCCTCAGCCTCCGTAAACGCTGTACCAGTCATACCCGACAGCTTATTATACAAACGGAAAAAGTTCTGGAACGAAATCGTGGCCAAAGTCATCGACTCTTCTTTTACCTCTACTTTTTCTTTCGCCTCAATCGCCTGGTGCAGACCCTCGCTATAGCGTCGGCCGTTCATCAAACGCCCGGTATGCTCGTCCACGATAATCACTTCCCCGCCCTTCGTCACTACATAATCCTTGTCGCGGCGGAACACCACCTGCGCCCGCAAAGCCTGGTCCAAGTGATAAACCAACTTCGTATTCTCCACCGCATAGATATTCTCCACGTTCAATTCGCGCTGAATCATCTCTACGCCCTTCTCAGTCAAACTCACACTGCGGCGCTTCTCATCATAAATATAATCTTCGTCTTTGAGTTTCGTCATCAAATCAGCAAAATCATAATAGCTTCTCGGATTATCCGCAGCCGGAGCCGAAATAATCAGCGGCGTCCTCGCCTCATCAATCAAAATCGAGTCTACTTCGTCTACGATCGCGAAGTTCAACTCCCGCTGGCGCAGATATTTTGTATCGTTCGCCATGTTATCGCGCAAATAGTCGAATCCGTACTCGTTGTTCGTACCATAAGTCACATCCGCTTCATAAGCCTCGCGTCGCGTGCACGGCTTCAACTTGCGCATCCCCTCATCCGTGTGCGATTCATTGTCATATTCCGAGTCATACAAGAAAGATGCCTCATTGATAATCACTCCCACCGACAGACCCAAGAAATCATAAAGCTTGCCCATCCAGCCCGCGTCACGTTGCGCTAAGTAGTCGTTCACCGTCACCACATGCACCCCGCGCCCAGTCAAAGCGTTCAAAACCACCGGCAAAGTCGCCACCAGAGTTTTGCCCTCACCCGTCTTCATTTCCGCCACATTCCCCTCGTGCAACGCAATACCGCCAATCAACTGCACATCAAAGTGCCTCAGACCCAATACTCGGTCGCCCGCCTCGCGCACCAGAGCGAACACCTCCGGCAACAGAGTGTCCATCGCCTTCTGCTCTTGACTTTTCATCGCGCTTGTGCTATCATTCTTCTTATCGGCACCATCGTGACGCTTCTTTTTGCGCTCCTTCTTTGACTTCTTATCAGTCTCTTCCCTCTCTGTTTCTTTGACCGCTTTTGCCGCCTCGATCTTCGCTAGCTTCAGGAACTTCTCTTTGAGTACTGCAGTTTGTTCCTGCAATTCCTCATCCTTCATCTCAGCGTACTTATCGGTCAAAACATTGACATCCGCCACTCGTTTCGAAATCCGCTTCAGCGTCCTTTTTTGCGCATCACCAAATACCCCCTCTAGAATCTTAGTCATCCTAGTCTTATCGGCTAACTTATCGCTCGGCCTCTGCTCTTTTCGCGGCTTTTTTGGCGCCTCTGTCTTTGCTTCTTTCTTGCTCATAAAATAAAACCTCTGCCTCCACGCTCTGGCACTAATAAATATTGCATTTATTATACCACTCTCTAGGTGTCCTTGACAACGTCCCATGCCAACTTATTGGCGCACCACAACACAAGGGTTCAATCTATACAAATCGCTTATGCTGTGCTATAATACCCCCACGTAGAAGTTTGGAATCAAAAAAACATAACCCAACATATTTTTATGAGAACAAACAAACGACTTTCATATTTCACTATAGCCACACCCCTCCTCTCGTTTTTGGCGGTCTTCGTCGTCTCTATTCTCACGTCCAGCATTATTACCCAGCCGACGCTCAACCAGAGCAGCGCCGCCCCCGTAGATATTGCCGCCCTTGTCGCCCCCACTATCGAGGTGTCCATACCCGATATGGCCGACCTCGGCACAGTTGATGATTTTACTTACACTGACATTCCAGTCACTGTGTCCACCAACAACCCCACCGGCTACAAATTATTCCTCAGCATGAACTCCGACGAAACTTGTCTGCGCCACGTTACGCAAACCAGCGATCCCTGCAGCAGTGTCTCGACATATAAGAAAATTGCCCCTGTCGCCCCCAGCACGCCAGCCTCAGGTTTCCCGGTCAACAATTGGGGAGTTGCTATCGATTCCTCCTTCGTCACCTTTAACCCAGTCCCCGCCCTATCGACATCTCCATTACTCGTGAACAACGAGTTAAACAGTATAGTAGACGACATCGTCTACACCCGTTTTGCCTCCCTCATAGACCTAAGCATCGTTTCCGGCATCTATACCAACACTGTAACGTATACCACCATAGCCAACCCCCGGCCAACCCCCGACATCGCCACCCAAGACCCGTCTATAGGCAGTACTGGAGACCTCATTACCTTTACAGGCACCAATCTCGACCTCATCTACCAAATCTACATCGGCGATGTCGCTTGCGACAACCTCGACGTCATCGACGCTTTCAATGCTACCTGCGAAGCACCCGTCAACGACCTCGGAACATACGACGTCACCGGCCTCAGCATCTGGGGCGACCTCTTCAACGGCGATTCGTTTACATACACAGAAGTATTCAAGTTCACCATCGACACCCGTATGACAGACACACTAGACACAGACCCAGCACACTTCGATGGCGTAGATACTGTATTCACAATAGGCACAGGCGGTACTTACTGGTGGGATAATCAATTCGATTGGCTTATCGACTGGGGAGATGGATCCCCTGTCGAAACCGCCACAGGAAGTGGCACTAGTGGTATTACCCACGACTATGCCTCGACTGGCGGTCCGGGCGAATACCAAATTACTATTATGCCAAACGGCACACCAACCGCCGGGTGGATGGATGTATTTGGGTTTGGTTCGGGCGCCGGTGCCGATCAAGCGAATAGAAATATGTTCAAAACTATCGACTCGCCAATCCCGCCATCCTACCGTTTCCCTGAAGCACTTTGGAGCTTTACGTGGACATTCTACGGTCTCAGAAATGCTACAAGCATACCTGAAGATTTATTTAGTCTTATCGATACTTCGACTACTAGCGACTTTAGTAATATGTTTGATGGAACATTTTTCTACTATGCTTACAACTCTACCTCTTTCACTATACCTGCAGGGTTATTCGACTCTCTCGACCTTTCCAGTGCAACTGGTACAGCCATGATGTTCGCTGACACTTTCCGCAGCTGCGCTTACAATTCCACCTCTGCTACTATCCCAAGCGGACTATTCGATAAGGTCAACACTACTAACTCTCTCAACCTCGGCGGTTTATTCCAATCTACATTCTACCAATATGGCTATAGTTCCCTCTCCGGTAGTATACCGAACAACCTTTTCACCGCTATCAACTTCTCGTCAGCCACCAATATTAACATGGCTTTCTCTAGTACATTCGCTTACTTCGCCTCCGCCAACACTACTCCTACTACAGATATTAATAACATCTGGGGGAGTGCCGACTTCGCCGGCACCATCAGCGATTCAAACGCTGCTGGCGTATTCGGCTTCACCTTCAATAGTATGCCGTCACTTACCGGTTCAGGCTTAACCTTCGTAGCTACTATGTTGCCTGGGGTCACCCCGTCCACTATCTCAAACGCATTTATAGGCACAGACGTTGTCGATATCTAATCTACTTTCTGCTTAGTACCACCAAATTCTCAATATGCGGCGTGCGCGGGAAGAAATTACACCCTTGCGCGGTCAACACCTTATAACCCTCAAGTAACAGCTTCATATCCCTCGCCTGCGTCACCGGATTGCACGACAGATAAATAATCCTCTCCGGTTTTACCTCCATCAATCGCCGAATCAACTTCTCATCACACCCCGCCCGCGGAGGATCCACAATCACTGTCAAGTCAGGCTTAAGGAAATCCAGCGCTTCCTCAGATTTCGCCAGCACCGTCTCAACCTGACCACCAGCACCCTCGGCATTTCTCTCAAGTTCCCTGTACGCATCCCCATTCACTTCCACTAACGTCAACTTTCGCTCCCTCGCCACCGACAATCCAACCGTCCCCACTCCCGCATACAAATCCAACACCCCTTCCGTTTCGATCCACTGCGCGATCTCTTTCAAAGCCATTTCATACACCGGCAAGTTAATCTGGAAAAACCCATTCGGCGAATATGTATACTCATAGCCCAGCAATTTATCAGTAAGAGTCAGCATTTCCGGATGCGACTTGCCATTCTCATACACCGCGCTCGACACCCGCCCATCCTGCGCACACCGCACCATAATCGATTGAATCTCCCGCGCCTGCCTCCCGCTCGCATTCAACCCGGCTAAAATCCGTTTCGCCTCTGCCAACACCTCCGGCCGCTCAATGCTTGAACTCTGCACCGGGATCTTGCGATGCGTACCTCTGACATGAAACGCCAACTCGATCTTCTCCGTATCATGGTCCCAATACACCGAATACTCCATCTTATTTCGGTAGAAATAATCCAAACCATAGGTCTTGAACGGCCCTGAAGTCAAATCAATACTATTCTGGCGAAAAATCTCATCCAATATCTTAGACTTCTGTCTCAATTCATACTCATAATCCATCACCTGCCACGGGCTCGTCGCAAGATAACACTCATCACGCGGCTCAACCCGATACTCAGACGCTTCCACTACGCCGGTCACCACCCCCTCCAGATACGACCGTTTCTTTTTCGTCACTTCGAATTCTACTATCTCACCCGGCAAACCTCCCCATACAAAACATTTCTGTCCGCTTTCCAGCGTTCCGATTCCCTGGCCGCCTGGCACTAACTTATCAATCTTGAGTTGCATAGATACATTATACACGAACTCTTACTACCCCTGTAAATCGGCAAAAACCTCTTGCTTAATACTGCCTTTCGTGCTAAGATGAAGGGAGCAAATTAGTGAAAAACTAAGAGCAAAAAAGAGTTATGGAACAACCACAAACAACAATTTCAAAGTCCCGTGCCGCCCTGAAGTTAATTCTTCTTGGCACCGGTGCAACAGTTTGTCTGATTATCGCCAATTTATACGGAATCTAATCCCTAGTTTCAATCATTGAAACAACTGCGCGACCCGCTTTTGGCTGGCGCCTTTTTGTTGTACAATATTGAGACTGGGGCGCACATTACCGGGATTATGTCTGCAAGACGATAGCCTCCCTAGTATTGTTAGGAGGTGTAAGCGATGGGATTGATTTTCGGAATCATCATGCTTCTTTTCGCTCTCTGGCTATTCAAGGGAGTTCTCAATATCACAAGCTTCTTCCTCAAATGCATACTAGGGCTTATCCTAGCAATCATTATATTGCGTTTGACATGGATGCTGATAGGATTAATCTTCCTGTGGCCGATTCTATTTTTTCTATAGAAAGCTTAATACAAGACGACTCGCGACATAACCCCCAGCCCAGGCACAAAGCCTGGGCATTTTTTATCTCATAGACCTTCTATTCATATCTCAGCGCGTCAATCGGATTCTTGCGGGCTGCCCGTGTAGCTGGCATAGTTCCGGCAATAAACGCAATAAACATAATCATCAGAGTAATCAGCGCCATATTTGGAATCGTAAATTCAACCAACTGGAAGGTCGGAAGCTGGCTCAAGAACAGCTCGTGAGCGATATTATTCCCTATATTCCCCACAATAATCGATACAATGATACCGAGTACCGATCCCCAGAAGCCAATCATTATCGCTTCGAACGAGAAGCTTAAGAAGACCTTGAAACTTGACAAGCCCATGGCTTTCATCAAACCAATTTCGCGGGTGCGTTCTTGCACCGACATCAATAGAGTATTAATGATACCAATCGATGCCGCAAGCAGGGCAATCGCTCCAAATACCAGCAGAATAGCTGTAATCGCATCAAAGAACGTCTTAATCATACCGATTGAATCCTGCACTGTATTTCCCATCAGACCAAGTTCATTCAACCCAGCTTTAAGTTCGTCCAGTTGAGCATCAGAAATCGTCGGGTCGAACTCCGCCGTCATAAACATCGTGCGGTTCGCGATAGAATCAGGCAAACCTTCGGTCGCAATTGCATGAATCCGATCGCTCAGAGCACCGTTAATCCAACTGCGCCCCATGCTTACTACGCTAGGCGCTTGCACGCCAACCACAACCGCTTCTATATCCGTCAGTTTCTGAGTCACATTATTCTTGATGGCCAAAATCACCTTCTGCCCAATAATCGCCTCGTCAGAATCGAAACCCAGCGTCGTCGGATAATTCGGTGCAATCGCAATCTGATATTCATCCGTCGTCAGGTCAACCGACTCTCCAGCCACTAGGTCTATATTAATCGTACTCGACGGCAACTCGTGCACATTGAAAACATACTTCTTGTCAGTTTTGCTACTCGTCACATATTCGATATTCACTGAGCGGAAAGGACGAACGGTCTCTGGCTTGATATGCTCGAGTTCCTTGACCTTCTGGATGGTCTCTTCCGAGATAAAGCTCAAACTGCTAGCGTTGCGGTCCGGGTCCCACTCCACAATACTGCTCCCAGTCAGAGCAGCAATCTGCTCGCGAAACGCACTTGGCATGATTTCGATATACCCCTCGCCCCCAGCCGCGCTCACCTGTTTATCGATAAAGCTGTTCACGCCGGTATTGATAGCATTCGTCAAAATAATCGTAAAACTGCCCACGAAGATTGCCACCACGGTCAAGAATGTGCGCAGCTTATTGCGCATCAAGTTCGAGTTGGCTTGCAACATCACATCAGTAATTTTCATTTCTTGCCTCCTTTCGCACCAGTATCGTTTTCGACTACGCCGTCTTTCAATTGGATTTGGCGGGCGCACATCGCTGCAATATCTTCATCGTGAGTCACAATAATCAACGTAATCCCCTTCTCACGATTCAAGTCAAACAACAGGTTAATGATTCGATCACCAGTAGCACTATCTAGATTGCCGGTCGGCTCATCCGCAAAAATGATTTCTGGATTATTGATAATCGCGCGCGCAATACAAACACGTTGCTTTTGCCCGCCGGACAGGTCGTTCGCCCTAGCCTTTATCTTATCTTCCAATTCGACAATTTTCAGCGCATCAATCGCACGCCTTTTGCGCTCGCGGCGCGATACGCCCGCAATCGTCAGCGGCAACATTACATTTTCCAGCACCGTATCATTCGGATTCATGAAAAACTGTTGGAAAACAAATCCAAAACGGCTATTTCGCAAATTATTCAATTGTCTCTGTTTGAAACTGCTTGAATCCTTGCCCTCCACGATCACCTTACCGGATGTCGGCCGGTCAAGCAACGCCAAAACGTGCATCAAAGTCGACTTTCCGCTCCCGGACTTGCCAATAATTGCTACTGTTTCACCCTTTTTAATCGTCAGGTCGATATCGTTTAGCGCCTTAAATGCGGAGGATTTACGACCGTAAACCTTCGTGAGATCGCGCGTTTGTAATACATTGCTCATCTCATGAGTATAACACATCTATACTGGGTGGTACGACGTCACTCGATATGGTATAATAAGCAAGTCACTGGGGCGTCGCCAAGTGGTAAGGCACCGGGTTTTGGTCCCGGCATTCAGGGGTTCGAATCCCTTCGCCCCAGCCAAGATTTAGAATGAACTATTTGATAATCAAAAGTCACCCATACAAAGGCAGCTTCAATGAGGGTGTCGCGCAAGTTATTAGCGAAGAGGCCAAAACCGCAGGCCACCACGTTTCGGAAATTGACCTCGTCGCAGATAACTTCAACCCGGTGATGACTGCCGACGACCTTTACGCTTGGACCAAAGGCGAATCCCTCGACCCTCTCGTAAAAAAATACCAAAAAGCCATCGAAAAAGCCGACATCCTCGTCTTCCCTTTCCCTACTTGGTGGGGTTCCATCCCCGCCATCCTCAAAGGCTTCTGCGACAAAGTCTTCCTCCCCGGCTGGGCCTACGAATCCGGACCATTCGGCACACTCAAAGGGCATCTCACCTCCAAACAAGCTATCGTCATTACCACTATGGAAACGCCCGACTTGATATTCAGCCTCTACTTCCACAACCCTGTTAAGAACGCTTTTGTTAGAGATACTCTCCAGGCTTGCGGCATCAAAGTCATCGCATTCCGTCAATTCGGCCGCATGTCATCCGGCACCAGGCAGCATGCCGAACGCCAAATGGCCAAAGTCAAAAAACTTATCAAATAAAAATGCCCCTACTGCTGTAGGGGCTAGCTTAGTTAGCAACAAACCGTGTTTTTTATTTTTTTGTGATGAGTTACGCCAAGAATCTTCGTTCTTGACACTGCAAACACAAAGTCTTTCAACCTCGGCTCGTCATCTAATATGTACTCCGGAACGACCTTGCTTGGTCTCAAATCTTTAGCAATTTCTTCTAAGAGAGTGGTATCTCCGCTTAGAATGAAATTTTCCCAGTTACTACTGCGAATATTGCTATAGATTTTTCTCCAATCATCAGTTCCCATATTAGAGATAAACTGACAAACATCATCCTTTGTACGTTTTTGAGTATTAAACATGCTAACCACCCCCCTTTCTCCATCTATTATAACAGCTTCACTTCAAAAAGTCAATGGTAAAAACTCTTATCCCCGCTCAGCTTGGCGTTTTGCCCGTATCATAGCGCTTTCGTATGCTCGGCTGAAGTAAAAATCTACTATTTTTCTATCGCTTGAGGCTCTGTCTCTGTACGCCATCCCAAACTCTTTATCTTTTTCTTCGGAATAGTTACGACTTGTCACGAAATTACGGCAAGTGAACGGTCTCTCGCCGTATTTATTAGCCAAATCATTCATCGCATTCAACTGCTCTATTACTTTATTATGCGCCTCTGTCCGCATCTTATCATGCATCTGGTGCTCAAATAATGCATACCCGCTCGTATCCGCAAACTTATAATCTGCATATTCCAAGATAAGACCATACGTATTCGCCAGAAGATGTTTCTCTTCCTCCGTCCCCTCCTCATTCAATTTATTCTGCAGTGCTTCACGACGACTCACATATAAATCAGAGCTCTTCACTTCTACAGTGCGCTCCAGCTTGCTCTGTACAATGTCAATTTTTTCCAAATCAGCTAATTCATAGCCATCCAAGCCCAATGGTTTCGTACAAAGGTTGGCCTCGCGACGATTTGAAGCTATTTCATTCTCATACTTTTCGATAAAAAACTTGTTGTAGAATTTCTGTTTTTCTGGGTCGTCCGCATATTTTGTCAGCGAACCAGGATATTTTTCATCAAAATCTCTCTCTATCTGTTGATATTCACGCCCTAGCTCGCTCGCACGTTCCCTATACCCTTCTAGCTCCTTCGATCGCACCTCTTCGTAGGTCGGCATCGTCTCTACTTCTTCGCCTCCGCTACTATCAATCTTCAATTTCTCTGCCATATGCCGTTAGTATACCCTCCTTCATCCCCTCAGTCTACCTGCACGTGGCTATTTATCTTGGATTCGCTTCAATTGCGAACGCTCCAGCCAGTCCCTGTGGCGCTTAGCATAAATTGAGATTGCCACTACGGCCAATATCGCGCCAATCGCTGCTACGTTTATATCCATCATCGTGTCCATCAGCGCATCCCTGCCAATAAACGGATACCCAGGTGCAACCATATATCTCTGCATATTGCTATCTACAAAACAGCTGTCCATTATGAACTCGAATATCTCCCAAGACACGTTAAGTGCTAAAGAGAAACAAAAAGCAAAGACCGCTACAAATAACCTGCTCATTGACCCGGCAGACTTTGGTTTATCTAGCAAGTCTACCACCAGAAACCCCAATACAGCAATCGTAAACCCTGCAAAAATATGCAAGATTTTATCATAGTGGCTGATATGATAAAACCCGCAAACCTCGCCCAAAAATATCGTGCTAAAAATAAAAATCGACCATAATGCCGGAATAATCGCCGGTACCCGAATCCGTAATTTGCGTAGTATTGGGACTGGCAATAGCAACCCAGTCAGACCGAATATCTGCAATGCTAACACAATTTCCGGTTGGTTGCTCATCTTAAACAGCGGCATAAAATCGGGGTTAGAGGTCTGTCGCAGAATCACAACATTCGCCATGTAGCATATTGCGGCCACCACAACAACAATCACAAAAGCATATAACGCTTGGACCAGTTTCAACCTACGCAGTTTCATATGGTGTTATTATACCATATTTCACACTATTATCTAGTAGTTTTCGTCAAAATCGACATCTACGTGTATGTCGCGGTCCCATAATTCCCCCTGCCGTTCACGCTCCCAGTCCCAAACACGGTCGCCGCGGCGCTCGCGCACTTCCATCCGAATATCCTCTACCAAACCCTGCATTGTGTCCCTAGCGCCATCGCGGCCCACTTCGTACATCCAAATACTTCCCGTCACACATGCAGCAGTAATCACTGCAATCGCTACCACCACCGAAGTCAAGAATCCGGCCAGAGTCCCCCTACCAAACCGCGCCGTAATTAGCGCAGAGCAAATCGAAATCCCCAGGCTCAGGATTGTGAAGACCAGCACAAACCCTAAAGCTACGGTCACCACAAACAGCGGTTTCATCACAATAGTCACCCCAACCAGGTAAATAATCGTCAGAATAGTCACCGGTATCAATGCTACCAAACAAGGAATCAGAGCGACCAAACCAACCAAACCGAAGAATCCCATAATGATGCGTAAAGCCACATTCGTCACTTGCGGACCATTCTCTCTCAGTTTTGCGCTCGCCTGGTTCACAGCATTCCCCGCCTTGTCTGCGAAATCTTTCGCTGACTCCTTAATCGTTTCAATATTCACCGGCTCGCCTTTCATCGAAAGCCGATCCCCAGCTGTACGCGCTTCGGGCGCTACCATCATCACGACGATATAGAGAATCACAAACGGGAATACTCCACTGAAAACCGCCAACAACACGAATACAATGCGCAGCAGCGTCACATCCCAGCCAGTATAGGCCGCGAAACCTGCCAACACGCCACCAAGTACACTGTTTTCGGTGTCGCGGAAGTACTTTTTCTCCCCCTGCACTTCTTCGTTTTTACTGGATTTCTTACTTTTCTTCTCATCAGAAGCGAAGTCCTGCGGCTCGCCTAGCTGTTCCCTCACCGCTTTCACATCCGAAGCCCGAATCACATCATCGCGATTTACACCCCGATCGCTCAAAATCTCAGTTACCCGAATTTCTATGTCTTCGAGCGCATCTCTTTCTTCGCCCAAACTCTCTTTGATGGCGTCCATGTATTTATTTAATTGTTTCTTCGCGTCGGCGTCGATTTCGTACGGCACTCCCGCAATATGAATGCGAATTATCTCATTCATGGGATTTCCTTTCTAATTTACTAATAACTTGGTTTAGTTTGGCAATCGAAGCGCCAAGATGTACTCGCACCTCCTTGCCGTAATCCGTAATCTGATAATACTTGCGCGGCGGGCCCTGCGGGGACTCTTGCCATTGGTATATCAGTAATCCGTCTCTTGAGAGACGCGATAATAACGGATAGATTGTGCCCTCAACCACATCGAGGTCAGCCTCCTCCAGCTCCTTAATAATCTCTGAAGCGTAAGCCGGCTGCTCGGTGACCAAGAGAACACATTGAGCTATAACGCCCTTGCGTAATTGCACAGTCAGCTCACCGGCGTAATCCAGTGCACTTTCTGTTGGTTCTGCTATGGTATCCATAGTACTATGTTATACAAGGTACTATGGATTGTCAATAGTCTTTTTGCAGTAAGTATCGAAATCTGCCTCAAAAATTGACTTTTACCACTAATTATGATAAAATACAGGCAGTGAGACCCCCGCATTGTGCACTATCATGTTCTTTACCGTCTCAACTATATCTTAGGAGGATGATATTATGAAAAATACCAAAAAAGTTACCTTATCCGAAGCTGCGAAAATACTAGGAGATGAACTGCGAATCAGCTACGACCACATCAATCATTTCATATTACCAGAGAGAGGACCTTGTGGGTCATCAGGAATACTATTTATAATACCCAAAGTCTTCCCTCTTGGTCGAAACGGTCACTCGCTCAAAAATCCGATTGTCTTCAAAAAGAACGTCAGCCTATCTCTCAGACACTTTCTAACTGCAACTGACAAAGAGACTGTTGATTTATTATATGGCAAATACACCGGCAATTACGTCAAGGCCAAAAGCTATAAGCAAATCTGGCAACAATACTATGAGCCGACTAGCCGAGAAATCGCTACTCACGTGTTCATTAGAGTCCGTTGGAACATCAACGACAGGTCAGACATTCAAGACATTCGACCATCTCAGGTCGAGAACATACTTCACGTCCATCCGATATATCACATCAGAGTCTTCCCTAATCGCAATCAACGCAAAAGAGGAATGGACTACTGGGTCTTCACCAAAGAAGACTATGACGCTATTACAAGGTCAGATGGCCGAGATTAAAGATTGAGACATAGGAAACCAGCCCGCAAGGCTGGATTTTTCTTGCCAACTAGAGACACTACATCAACGGCGCAAACAAATGCAACACCGCGTCAAAAAACTCATTCCAAAAATTATACTTCAGGTCTCTTGGCGCAATCTGCTTGCTTTCCTCTATCGTGTTCAAAGCGTCTTTTTTCACATCTTTAATCACACTCGACTTATAAAACAACGTCGCGCATTCGAAGTTCAAATACAAACTCCGATAATCCAGATTAATCGTCCCCACCACCGCCACCTCGTCATCGCACACAAAACTCTTGCCATGCAAGAACCCCGGCGTGTATTCGTAAATCTTCACCCCCGCCCCCGTCAAATACCGATAATACGACCGCGTCACATTATAGATGGTCTTATAGTCCGGCTTCCCTGGCGTCACAATCCGCACATCCACCCCTCGCTTCGCCGCCATTTTCATCGCATGAATCATCGTATCGCTGATAATCAAATACGGCGTGAAAATATACACATAACCCCTCGCTTGATTCAAAATCTCAATATAAATACTCTCGCCCAACCGCTCATCGTCAAACGGCGTATCGCCATATGGCTGCACAAAACCCTCATCCTTCACCTCATGTTCCGCATCCAAATATGCCTCGTGGTGGTTGATTCGTTCTTCCACTTTGCAGAACGAGTTCCAAATCTCGATAAACATAAAAGTAAAACTCCTTACCGCATCCCCGCGCAACCTCGTTCCAGTATCTTTCCATACTCCCAATCGTTTATTCTGATTTATATATTCGTCGCTAATATTAATCCCGCCGTTAAACACAACCTTGCCGTCAATCACCATAATCTTCCGGTGATCACGGTTATTCATCACCAACGAAAATAGCGGTAATATCGGGTTGAACGCCACTACTTTGATATTCGCCGTCCTCAACTTATGGATATATGCCATCGAGAAAAGATTCAGCGACCCCGCACCATCGTAAATCAGCCTCACGTCCACTCCACTCTCCGCTTTCGCAACCAAAACCTCCAAAATCTGATCCCACATATCACTGTCAGAAATAATGTAGTACTCCATCAGAATAAACTTTTCCGCTTTTTTCAATTCTGCCAGCATGTCCACAAACATTTCTTCGCCGAACGGATAATACTTCACATTTGTATCCTGATAAACCGCATACCGCGACGAGCGTTGCACATATTCCATGCAACCAGCCATCCGGCTGTCTTCCGCCTTAATTTTCTTAATTACACTCTCGTCTTGTTTCAAATGCTCGGCAATCAAATGATGTTCTTTGTTGATACGCTTGCTCAATCTGCGCGACGGCTGTTTGTTCCCAAACAGCAGATATAAAATTCCGCCAAAAAACGGCACTAATACCACAATCAGCAACCATGCAATTTTATACGCAGGCTCTTCATCTTTCTTCACCAGCACCAGAACAATCGCAAAACTAATTAAATAGCTACCTACTAGCAGAATTAACGACAGGTTCACTACCACATAGAGCAGCACCACAAACAATACCAACTGAATTACCATAATACACGCTACAAGGTTGAACCTGCTAATCGTATTCTGCTTCTTAGCCATCCTACAACCTTCCTAGGTCGACCAGCTTAGCTTCGTAGTTCTCAACAAAGTAGCGCTTGCCTTTTTGGATGACCGTATGGCCCTCCGCTTCTAATAACGCTTGCTGGCTCACCATGCCGCCTGGATATTTTTCATTCAACTCCCCCTTTGCTCTCAAAGTGCGCCAATATGGAATCTGGTCCACGTCGCGCTCCACACTGGCGTTCGCCGCAATATTCGTGAAAATCCCCGCCGTCAACGGACAAGTAAAATCTGCTTTCGCCCTGTCAGCCAAATACTGCCGTATCTCCACCGTCGTCGTCAACTTCCCTCTCGGAATCTTCGCCATCACATCGTTGTAAGCCATCGGCTCAGCAATCAGCATTTTCGTCCCACCCCAACGTTCCACCGCTCTCGGTTGGTCAGATATATCTTCTATTTTCGGCAAATCACCCGCCGTCTTCAGTTTTTCGTTGTAAGATTTTCGCGCCATATTATTCATATTCTACCACAAAACCATTATGCCTTATGCACTCGACCCCTCATGTTATTAATGCTAAAATACATCGGTATGAACGAACCAAAAACTCCGACCGGTCTCACCCAAGGCGAAGTCCAACAACAAATTCTAGGCGGCAAAACCAACGCTTTTCAAATTAAAGCCGGCAAACCTGTCTGGCGCATCGTCACAGATAATATCTTCAATCTTTTCTGGATTCTCAACTTCCTCATCGCCATCGCCCTCATCGCTGTCGGCTCGCCCTCCAACGCCCTCTTCATGGTTTTTGTCCTCGTTGGCACTGTTTCTAGCGTCACAGTCGAACTTCGCGCCCGCAACATCGTCGCTAAACTCACTCTCATCAACAAAAATAAAATTACCGTCATCCGCGACGGCAAAGAGCAAATGATTAGCCCGGACGAAATCGTCCTCGGCGACACCCTCAAATTAGTTACCGGAGACCAAGTACCCACCGACTCTGCTGTTTTTCAAGGTTCTATAGAAGTCAACGAATCTCTCCTCACTGGCGAACCCGACCTCATCGTCAAAAAACGCGACTCCAAACTCCTTTCCGGCAGCTATGTCACTAGTGGCCAATGCTACGCCCAGGTCAAAAAAGTCGGCGCCGACAACTATGTCACCAAACTCGCTATCGAAGCCAAAGTCCACAAGCCCATCCACTCCGAAATCCTCACTTCTATCGCCAAAGTATCCAAGTTCACCAGCCGCGTCATCCTCCCGCTCGGCTTGGTTCTATTATTAGAAGCAATTTTCATCCGCCAAGACACACTTCAAGGCGCCGTCGTTTCTACCAGCGCCGCCCTTATCGGCATGCTACCCAAGGGTCTCGCCGTCCTCACTATCATCGCCCTCATTACCGCAGTCTTCAAACTTGGTCGCAAGAAAGTTCTCGTCCAACAAATATATTCAGTTGAAACTATGGCTCATATCGACACTCTTTGCCTCGACAAAACCGGCACTCTCACCGACGGCAAGATGCGCGTACGCAACCTCCAAGTCTTGTCCGACCTCTTCTCCGAAGACCGAATCAAACGCATCATGGGCAGCTATCTCAAACATTGTTACGACAATAACCCCACCATGGACGCCATCCGCACATTCTTTGAAACCAACGACCGTTATGACGCCAACAACATCATTCCTTTCTCATCCGACCGCAAGTGGGGCGCAGTCTACTTAGAAGGCATCGGCATGATAGTCCTCGGCGCACCGGAACGTATTTTCGAACCCGACCCCGAAGTTATCACTGGGCGCCAACGCAAAGGTTTCCGCGTCCTCGGCATCGGCATCGTCGACCGCCAAGACATCACCAGTAAGCAAGAACTAAGAGGTGTCGAACCCATCGCCTTTCTCGAACTCGAAGACGGCATCCGCCAAGACGCCGAAAAAACCCTCACCTACCTAAACAAACAAGGCATCGAACTCCGCGTGATTTCTGGAGACAACCCCCTAACCGTCTCCAAAATCGCCCAGCGTGCTGGCTTTACTGACTTCGACAACTACATTGACGTCACTGACATGGACGACGAAACCCTGCGCGGCGTAGTTCCGGGCACCGCCATCTTCGGCCGCGTCAGCCCACACCAAAAACGTTTTATCATCCAAGAACTCAAAGCCATCGGCAAAACCGTTGCCATGACCGGCGACGGCGTCAACGACATCCTCGCTATGCGCGAGGCCGACCTCTCCATAGTCATGGCCGAAGGCGACTCCGCCACCAAGCAAATCGGCAATATCGTCCTCCTCGAATCCAGTTTCTCCGAGTTGCCCGACATCCTTTTCGAAGGCCGCCGCGTCGTCAACAACATGTTCCGCGTTTCCTCCATCTTCTTCATCAAGACCATCTACTCATTCCTAGTCTCCGCTCTTTGCGCTGTCAGCGTCATCATCACCGGCGGCGCCACTGTCGTAGTCTTCCCATTTATCGCTATCCAAATCACTGTCATCGACCAGATTCTCGAAGGCTACCCCACCCTATTTATGTCGTTCGAAGCCGACAAGAGCCAAGTCCCCAAACGCTTCCTTCGCGATTCCCTACTACGCGCCCTCCCGCAGTCCATCATGGTTACTATCAGCCTCGTCATCATCTACATATGGGCCACTGTCAACAATTGGACTCAAATCGAAATGACTACCCTCATGTTCTGGGTACTTGGCACCATCACCCTCATCGGCATCTACAAAGCCTGCCTGCCGTTCAGCAAGCTCCGCGCCTTCCTCTTCGCTACTTCCGGCATCGGTTTCTACGCCGCCGCCTACATCCTCGGCCGTTGGTTTACCGACCTCATTCACATCGAAATCATCTCCCGCCGCTCCATCGCCTTCCTTATCATCATCACTACAGTTTGCATCGCCGCCTCGCTCATCCTCTGGCAGGTCTCCAAGCACAAAGTCATTGCTACGAAATAACTATTTCTTACGCAGCTTCAACTTCAATTTTATATTGATGAAATCAAATACCCCATTGTACATCAAGAAATAAGTTCCGACCGCCGATAATACAAAGACAACAGCCGTCACTAGTGGCACAGCTACAATCGGATTCATCATATTTCCATAGAAGCCTAGCTTATTCTCCATAATAACAATCAGAAGAGCATGCACTATATATATGCCAAACGTCAAATCGCCCCAAAAATCTATCTTGTATTTTGTTTTCTCGCTTATGCGCCTATATGCTGCTTTTGCGAAAACGAAAGACGCTACCACCACTACCGTCGAAGATATTAAACTATACTGACCTACTATCCAACCGAAAGCCACTGACTTATGGTGCATACTTAACATACTGACCAGGGCCGTCCCAGAAACGAGCGCAAGAATACCCACACAGATTATCACTTTGTTGTTGACCTTTAACAACTTATCTGGCCTATACGTATCTACGTAATAACCTAAAACATAACAAAAAACATAGAATAGATTTGGAGCCAACAATGCATCGGTACCGAGCTTTACCCATCCCATATGTGGCAAATGCGAAAGCTGAGGCAGCAATACGGTCAACGTGAAGCATATTGCCATGAAATAATCGAGATCCCTCTTCTTGGCATTATTTATAAACACTTTCAGAATCGGCGTTAATAAATATAATCCAATTAGCATATATAGATACCAGAAATGATAATTTGCCTGCCCTGACGCAATATTCTTCATAATAAAAATGATATTGTCCCACGACAGGTCTCGATTGAGATAAAAACCACAAACAAATCCCCAGATAAGCAGGACTAATGCCACCCTTAATATGTACTTGAAGAAAATATCCTTATATTTTATCTTCTTTTTTGGATTCAGGAAAATACACCCAGATATCGCAACGAACACTGGTATACACCATCTGCTCAAAGAATTAAAAATATCTAGAATCATCCAACCAGACCCAAACTGATCTTGGTGCCAATATGGACCCGTCACATGTATCACAATAACCGCCACGCAGGCGAACACCCTCAACAACGATAAATAGCGCTTCTTCTCCAATTATACCTCCATTCTTGCACTATCTGTATTATATCACTAGCGATATTATTGCACAAAAAATGGTGGCACTAACGGGTGCTGACTCAAGCCTTTATAGGCGGATAATCGCGTATCGTGAAAAAGCCGCTTCTATCCCTTATATTGCAACAAATATACCCGGGCACAAAACGAAATTTATGTAGACGAATACGGTAAAATTGTCAGGCGGAAAATCCAACAGCAGCAAAAGCGGCTATCAAGTGCGGACATTTCCGCCATTGTTGATGAGTATAAAAGTGGTGCGCAAGCGCTAGCCGCCCCCAACCTATGATATATTTGAGACAGGACAACTATGCTCAACCTATTGCATGTCATCAAATTCATCTACGACAACTGGAGCAATATTCTATTGCTGCTCGTGGCCATCCTGACCGTCTACAATTTCGCCCGCCGTCTTTATTTGAAACGCCAATGGGGCGCTGTCGACGAACGCGCCCATCCATCCAACTTCGCATACTATAATTACGAGTTCTGTAGTACTGCCAAGCCCGCTGTCATCTGGGAAGCTCTAGAAGAAAAGTTTTTCGATGTCGACGAGCATTTGTCTTTTCGCCAAGCGCCGGTAGTCGATCTCATCGACACCGACAAGCCTCTTTCCCCCGCCAACGCCCGCAAAATCACCTTCTTCTTCCGCAGCGCCATCAGCGAAATAGAGTATTCCAATGAAAACAAAATCTGGCAGCTCAACTTCTCTTGCCTGCAACTATCCAAGCTCACCGGCAAACTCAAAAACGAACAAGAGCTCCGCATCTTCATCACCGCAATAGAAGACGTCTTCCACCAAATCGACCCCAAAACCAAAATCCGCGCTTATATAGACACCAACACCGATTCAGACGACCCCGAACGCCAGAGTATCATCCTGCTCGACCAGCTCCGCCCCACCTACCAGCAGGCCCACTTCCAATCGACCAACGCCATCATGCGAGCCCCCATGAGCGCCTTCAACTCGATTATCAACTTCCTCAAAGAGCGCATCATACTCGTCAGCTTCCTCGCTCTCATCGCGCTCATCGGCATCGACCGCATCGTCGAGACCTTCCCCGCCATCGTCAAACCGTTCATCTACCTCGCTACTATGCCCAACATGCTCAATATTTCGACTGGCTGGACCATTGGCTTTCTCATCGTTGTTATCGTCATTTTTATTATCATCCGCGCTTTGTTCAAAAGCTGGTTCGGCGACGCTATCGACTGGGTCAAAGTCAAAATCTACCAATTCCTCATCCGTCTCGCCCAGGACCTCAACCACATCATCGGCCACGAGAAACGCGACGGTTTCTTCCCACTCAGCCAAATCATTTCCCCCGTTCCTCCCCGTCACTTCAACATCTTCTCTATGGCCATCCGGCAGAAAAAATACAGACAGAAAATCTGGCGCAAGCTATTCACCACCCGCAACTTCCTGTCCCGCTTCAGCGTTTTCATCATCATAATCGGCCTCATCGCCACCGGCATCACATTACTTATTACCACCGCACCGAGTTACGGCAGCACGCCAGACGAGCCTCTCACACGCTTCGAACGTTACTGGAATCAAGGTCAAGACCGCGATTGGGGCGTCCAAATGTTTCTTTTCTCCAGCGTTTTCATGAGCGAAGAAGACTACTTCGGCCACCTCGACGACGGCCTAGGTTTCACCGGCATGCTCCGCGAGACCGGTTTGAGCGACCTAGCCGACATTCTCAACGGCAAATCCAGCAACCTCTCCCTCAACTACAGCATGACCTTATTATTCCCCGAGAGCATCCTGCAATACACTCCCATCATGGCCCACAAAGATAGAAACGGCACCGAACGCCAAATGTTCTACGGACGCCTAAGTTTCAGTAACATCACACTCCAGCCAGACGGCGACAATTTCTACGACATATCTTACGATGTCAGCCTGACCCGCGGCGACAATACCTACACCGGCCATCACAGCACTCGCGCCATCTACATCCACAATCGCTGGTACTTATACCTCACCGACGCCGGCGAATCCCTGCGCGATCAATGCAAAGCCTACCGCACTGCCAATTTCCAATCGCTAGATTACTGCAACCACCCCATCTACGACAAAGTTGACACCGA
>Ga0123356_10000401_pt1 | contig 49407 bp, 44 predicted proteins | sample TergutEmb28metaG_2_FD_92546 | JGI IMG/M metagenome (GOLD analysis project Ga0123356, IMG submission 92546) | Embiratermes neotenicus P3 segment gut microbial communities from Petit-Saut dam, French Guiana - Emb289 P3 | ecosystem: Host-associated > Arthropoda: Insects > Digestive system > Gut ...
ACCAGAGGCAAAACCGCCGGTCGCGGCACCAAGGGCACCAAGGCTCGCGGCCGGGTGCCGGCCCGCCTAGAGGGCGGCCAGATGCCACTGCATATGCGCCTGCCCAAGCTGCGCGGCTTCAAAAACCCGTTCACCACCCAGTACCAGGTAGTCAACCTGGACAAGCTCAATCAGCTCTATCCAGAAGGCGGCTTGGTGACCTCCGCCGATTTGGCCCTCCGGGGCGCCGTCAGGCCAAACCGGCTGGTCAAGGTGTTGGGCGGCGGTGACGTGACGGTCAAACTAGACCTTGAAGTCGATGCCTGCTCCAAGAGCGCCATCGACAAGATTTTGGCCGCTGGCGGGTCAGTCAGCGGTACGGACAGATAGAGTTGATCAGACTTCGCCCTAGGTGAGGTCGAACTAGGCACCGGGAGGGAATCAGTGCTTCGCACTTTCGCGAGGGCGTTTAGAACGCCGGACTTGCGCCGCAAGCTGCTGTTCACAATTGGCATCATGGTGCTTTTCAGGGTCGGCTCATTTATCCCGACCCCCGGTGTTGACTACGGCGCCATTGCCCAAATGCAGGAGCAGGCGGCGCAAAACGATCTGCTTTCGTTGATCAACCTGTTTTCTGGTGGTGCCTTGCTCCAGCTGTCGGTCTTTGCCCTGGGCATCATGCCCTACATCACGGCATCGATCATTGTCCAGCTGCTGCGCGTGGTTATCCCGCGCTTCGAAACCCTGCACAAAGAGGGGCAGTCAGGCCAAACCAAACTGACGCAGTACACCCGCTACCTGACCATAGCCCTGGCCGTGTTGCAGTCCACCATGGTGATTACCACGGCCCGGACTGGCCAGCTGTTTGGCAACACCGGCACCGATGTCCAGCTGATCTACAACGACGGCCCTATGACCATCGCTCTGATGATTTTGACCATGACTGCCGGCACCGGCTTGATCATGTGGCTGGGCGAGCTGATCACCGAAAAAGGTGTTGGTAACGGCATGTCACTGCTGATCTTCACCTCGATTGTGGCCGGCTTCCCAGGTTCGATGGCCTCGATTCTGCAGCGGGGCGGCCAAGGTAACGCGGTGACCAACTTCATTGTGGTGCTGGTGGTGTTCCTGGCCGTGATCGTGGCCGTGATCTTCGTTGAACAGTCCCAGCGCCGCATCCCGGTGCAATACGCCAAGCGTATGGTGGGCCGGCGAACCTATGGCGGTTCTTCGACCTACCTGCCCATCAAGATCAACACGGCCGGGGTCATTCCGGTTATCTTCGCCAGCTCGATCCTGTCTTTGCCTTCGATGCTGCTGCAATTCGCCGGCGACAGACAACTGCCTGAGGTATTCAACTGGCTGCAGAGGAACCTCCATTCCACGGCCGGGTTCTACATGCTCCTGTATGGCCTGTTGATCATCTTCTTTGCCTTCTTCTACACCGCCATCACCTTCAACCCCGAAGAAACGGCCGACAACATGAAGCGCTACGGCGGCTTCATCCCGGGCATCAGAGCCGGCAAACCCACGGCCGAATACCTGACTTATGTCATTAACCGAATCAACACTCCAGGTGCCATCTACTTGGCAATCGTGGCGTTGATTCCGCAAGTGCTGTTCGGGGCCCTGGGCATCACCCAAAACCTGCCGTTTGGCGGGACCACGCTGCTGATCATTGTTGGTGTCGGTCTTGACACCGTCAAGCAGATCGAATCCCAGCTCCAGCAGCGGCACTATGAGGGCTTTTTGAGGTGACTTGCCGCCTAGTTCTACTAGGTCCACCAGGTTCTGGCAAAGGAACGCAAGGGGCCATACTGGCCGAACGCTTAGGCATCCCGACCATCTCCACCGGTGCGTTGTTCCGTGACCAGATGGCTCGAGGCACAGCCCTTGGGGTCGAAGCCCAGACTTACATTGCCCAAGGCCATCTGGTACCGGACCGGGTGACCAACGCAATGGTTGATCAACGGCTAGATGGGGCTGATCTGGCCGGCGGTTTCATTCTTGACGGCTACCCGCGCAACGTCGACCAGGTGGCGGTGCTGGATGCGATGCTGGCCAAGCGGTCCATAGATATTGACGCCGCCCTTGAGCTGACCTTGCCGGAGGAGCTGATCGTTGACCGGCTGCTCAAGCGGGCGGTGATTGAAGGCCGGGCTGACGACACTGAACCAGTCATCCGCGAGCGGCTCAAGGTCTACCACGCCGAGACCGCGCCCATCGCGGCGCTTTACCGTGGCCTCAACGCCCTGCTGGAAGTTGACGGCCTGGGCACAGTCGACCAGGTCTCCCAGCGCTTGCAGGACCGGGTGGACTCTTTGGCGGGGTCGTAGGGTGTCCCGGCGCCGGATCGAGCTGAAAACCCCCGGTCAAATTGAGGCCATGCGAGCCTCCGGGCTGGTCACAGCGGCGGCGCTAGCGGCCTTGGAGGCCGCCGTTGTGCCTGGTGCAAAGGCCAAGTACCTTGACGACCTGGCCCGCGACATCATTCGCCAGCACGGCGCCGAGCCAAGTTTCCTGGGCTACCGAGGCTTTCCCGCCTCAATCTGCGTCTCGATCAACGAGGTGGTGGTGCACGGCATCCCCGAAGGCCAGGTCATCCACGAAGGCGATCTGGTGTCTGTCGATTGTGGCGCCGTGTTGGACGGCTGGCATTCAGACGCGGCTTTCACGGTGGTGGCTGGTGAAGGGTCGGCCGTGGCCGAATGCCTCAACCAGGTCGCGCGCCAGGCCCTGTGGGACGGCTTGGCGGCCTTCGCCAAAGCCAAGCATCTGGGTCAAGTTGGGGCCGCCATTGAACAAAGTGTCAAGGCCTCCGAACCGACGTTCTCTGTTGTCGAGGAGTACACCGGCCACGGCATTGGCACGGCCATGCATATGGAGCCAGAGGTGCCCAATGTGGCGCGGCGCTCCCGCAGTCCGCGTGTCTCGCCCGGCCTGGTGGTGGCAATCGAGCCGATGGTGGTGGCGCAGGCGATTGCCACATCCCTCGACTCAGATGGCTGGACCGTGCGAACCGTTGACGGCGGGTTGGCAGCCCACTGGGAGCACACCGTGGCCCGGACTGCCGCTGGCATTTGGGTATTGACCGCGCCCGATGGCGGCGCCTCAGAAATGCAGGCCCGCGGCGTCAACGTGGGACCCTAGTCGAGTGTCTGGCAACACTCTCCTAGGGTCCAGGGCAGCGTTTTCTGGCCGCATCTTCGCTGGTAGCCGTTTCACGGCTACCGCGTGCGACACGGCAGGGCCTGTTTTCAAGCAGGCCCCATGTCGAGTGCCTAACGACACTCTCCTAGGGCCCAGGGCGGCCATTTCTGGCCGCATCTTCGCTGGTGGCGCAGCGCGCGCACCGCGTGCGACACGGCGGTTGGTGTAATGGGTGGAGCACTGGGCGGTTTTGTTGTTGTCTCATTGCCCATCGCCGTGGGCTACACGGTGGCCCGGACCGGTTTGCTTGGACCGGCGACTCATGCTTCGCTTAGCCGGCTGGTTTTCTATGTCCTGATGCCGGTGCTGTTGTTCACCGTGCTAGCCAAGGCCGAATTGGACGTAGTTTTCTCCAAATTGGCCCTGACCTCCTTTGTCACCGCCTTGGTCATGTTTGCTCTCTACAGCCTGATCGCCGGACTGGTTTTGCGGCGCCAGGCCGGTGCGGTGGTGGTTGGCGCGCTCAGTTCCGGTTACACCAACGCCAATAACATTGGCCTACCCATCGCCATCCATATGCTGGGCCAGGCCTCACTGGTAGCGCCGGTGATTCTGTTCCAGACCCTGGTCTTTTCCCCGATCGCGCTGGCGGCGCTGGATCTGGGCTCTTCGCGGCGCGGCTCGCTGGGGCGGGTGCTGGTTGGGGCGTTGGCCAATCCGGTGGCGTTGGGTTCAGGGGTTGGGCTAGCAATCAACCTACTGCCATGGGATCTGCCATTTGTGGTGATGGACGCCCTTAGCTTGATTGGCGGTGCGGCGGTGCCAATCATGCTGATCGCACTGGGCATGTCGCTGTACGGGCGGCAGTCCCTCGGCTCGGGGACTTCAGGCCACGACGCCTTTCTGGCGGCCGGTTTCAAGCTGCTGTTGATGCCAGTGGTGGCCTTCTTGCTGGCGCATTTCGTCTTCGGTCTCGATTCTGTCCAAACCTATGCCGCCGTGGTGCTGGCGGCCTTGCCTACGGCCGGCAATGTTCACAACTACGCCATGCGCTTCAACCAGGCCACATCCTTGGCCCGCGACGCCATCACCCTGACCGTAATAGGCGGTGCCCCGGTGCTGCTGGCAGCGGCCGCCATCTTTGCCTAAACAGCTCCGCTAATGAACGCTGGCACGCTGACCAGGTTCGGTGATTTAGATCATTTGGATGAACCGGGCTTGCCAGGAGCCGCGGTCGCGCTCCATGCGCAGTGCGACGGTGCGCACCCGGCCAGGGCTGGTGCGGACCAAAGCGACCTCGAGGACACGCTCGTTGACCCGGCATAGACGCAGTTGGTGTCTAGATTGGCCGGCTGGACGGGGCCGGCTGCGGGCGGCCATGGCGTGCTGTTCTAGGCGGATAATGACGTCAGGACTGGCGTAACGACGCAGAGCTGGGGCGGGGGAATGCCCCTGCATGGCGGCCAGAATACAGGCCACTACAAACTTCAGGCAGACATCTGGTCTTTGGGCCCGGCCGGCAGGGTGGGGCATAGGCGGATGAGAGACCGTTCGAGTCAGGTCCATTGGACAACTCCCTGTGTCGTGGAGCCTGACCGGTGGCCAGACCCCGACCTTTGCGGACGCTGGTTGGCTAGACACCAATCAGCTGAGACGCGGAGCTCATCGCAGTCTCGATCCTCGACCACTAGTGCCAAGTCTGCTGGTGAACAATTCCCCTTGGCCACTTGTCGCTTTCAACGCACCTTGTTCACCGACTCCCGAGCGCCTAAGCCCGAGGACTGGACACTAGCCTGCACGATTTTCGCTAGACAAAGCCAGCGAAAATAGGCTGGCCTGTGGATGAGCCGGCGAACTACACCGCGGGCATTTTTGAGCCCTGGTCAGTAGCCCGGGCGGTTGAGGCATTGGACCCAGCCGGACTGACTGATGGCGGGCCGGCCACTGATTGCACCCTTTGCTTATGCAAAGTGTTAGCCGCACGGCTCTGGGGGACTTGGTCTGTGGTACCTACGCAAAGCGGTGCTTATTCGACAGTAGATTTCCTCTTCGCCGCGCGACCGGTGGTGCCAAGGGTCGTCGACTTGGGAATCGACAGGTCGGTTCCTTCGGGGAAGTAGTGGCGCAACTGATGACCAACCAGGCGCCACAACCGGTTCAGTACAGGTGGCTCAGGACTGACGAGGCTGCCTTGACACCGGAGCCAATGGCGGGCCCCGCCCGCCTGGCGACCTGGTCGAGCGGCTAGTTTGGCTGGTTCGGCCGGTCCTTGGCCCACAACACCTGTGGCTGCCGGATCAAGGCCGGGCTCCGGCCAAGCCAGACGGCGCTGAGGCCTGGGCCTTTATTTCTTTGCTGTCCGCTTGCATCTTGGTCACCTGATCTGTCAGACTGAAAGATGAACCGGTTCAGTGACTAAGGGGATCCAAGCCTGTGTCGCCTGTGGGCCGGGCTGTTGCACCGAATAGGAGGGATGGCGCAATTGGGCGAGCTTGATGTGGCTGGCTGGCGTCAGTCTCTTGACGAGGAGCTGCGCCACCGCATCATCCCGTTTTGGCGTTCACTGCGTGACGATGACTATGGCGGCTACTTTGGGCGCGTCGACTGGGACCTGAACCGCTGGCGGTTTGGCCACAAGGCCGCATTGCTCAACAGTCGGATCATGTGGTTTTTTGCCACCGCGGCCAAGCGATTTGGCGACGAGGATCTGCTGGCCGAGGCCCAACATGCTTTTCGTTTCTTGGTCGACCACTGCCTGGACCACGCCGGCGGCGGGGTGGTGTGGTCAGTCAGTCACGACGGGACTTGGCGCGACACTACTAAACAGGCCTACAACCAGGCCTTTGCCATTTATGCCCTGGCGGCCTATTACCGAGTCAGCCGGGACAAGGCGGCCCTTGACCTAGCCTTTGATCTGTTTGAGCTGGTCGAGCGACGCTTTGGCGCGGCACCTGGTTACATCGAGGCCTTCGATCAGAGCTTTAGGCCAATTGCCAACGACAAGTTGTCAGAAAACGGCGTACTGGCCGAGCGCACCATGAACACGCTGTTGCACACCTTCGAAGCCTACGCCGGCCTATACCAGGCCAGTGATGGTGAGGCGGCGGTGGGCCAGGCCATGGGTCGGATTCTAGATCTCTTCTGCAAGAGGATCTACAACCAAACAGAGCGTCGCCTCGAGGTGTTCTTTGACGCCAAGCTGGCCCCACTGCTTAACCTGCAGTCCTTTGGCCACGACATCGAGGCCTCTTGGCTGCTGGTGTGGGGAACGGATCTGCTCGGAGATCCTAAGCTCTCTCAGCGAGCCAGCGAGATTGGGGCTGGTCTAGTCGACTCTGTCTACAACCGCGCCTACCGCGACGGTTCGGTTGCCTTCGAAAGCCTCGACTCCAAGCTCAACACCAGCCGAGTGTGGTGGGTTCAGGCCGAGGCAATGGTGGCGTTTTACGCCGCCTCGACCAGAACCCCCGATCCGCGGCGAGCTCGGCTCTATCGCCAAGCGTCGCACCAGCTGTGGGACTTTTGCTCCAACCGCCTGGCCGACCCAAGACCTGGATCGGAATGGTTCTGGGCGGTTGACGCGGTGGGGCAACCGGTGCCCGGCCAGCCCATCGCCTCGACCTGGAAATGTCCCTACCATTCTGGCCGGGCCTGCCTAGAGATGTTGGCCTATCTTGAGACCCAGCCTGGAACTACCGTCACGGAGGATGAACGTGCTGCATCCTAACTACCACGCCCTAGCGGCCGAATATGCCGACCTGATTGCCCGCCCCAATTATGCGCTGCCCCAAGCCCGCGGGGTTCTGACCCGTTGGGCTAACCCGGTGTTGACCAGGGATCACATTCCCCCTGCCTGGGTCTTTGATCTCAATGTCGAAACCAACCCTCACTTTCTACCCCGCCTTGGCGTCAACTCGGTTTTCAACGCCGGGGCCATCAAGCTGGCCGGCCGCTACCATTTGGTGGCCCGGGTCGAGGGGGTCGACCGCAAGTCGTTCTTCGCGGTAGCAAGTTCTGACAGCCCAACTGAAGGTTTCGCTTTTGCCGACTATCCGGTTCAAATACCTGACACCGTGCCAGAAGAGGTCGACGTCTACGACATTCGGGTGACGGCCCACCAAGATGGCTGGATTTACGGTGTCTTTTGTTCTGAGGCCAAAGATCCCAACAACACCGAAGTCAGCGCGGCGGTAGCCTACGCCGGCCTGATCCGGACGCGTGACCTGGTGACATGGGAACGCCTCGGTAACGTGGTGACCTCTACCTCATCGCAGCAGCGCAACGTCGTGTTGCATCCGGAATTCGTGGACGGCCAGTACGGCCTTTACACCCGGCCGATGGACGGCTTCATCGATGTTGGTAGCGGCGGTGGCATCGGTTTTGGGCTGGCCCCAAACCTTGACCAGGCAGTGGTTGGCGCCGAGCGCGTCATCTCGCCGCGTCGCTTCCACGCCGTCTTTGAAGCCAAGAACGGGGCCGGCGTGGTGCCAATTAAGGGCCAGCGTGGCTGGTTGCACATCGCCCACGGTGTGCGACTAACTGCGGCCGGCCTGCGCTATGTGCTTTACGGTTTTGCCACCGCGCTAGACGATCCGGGCCGGGTGATTGCCGAACCAGGTGGCTACCTGCTGGCACCAATGGGGACGGAGCGGGTTGGCGACGTTGGCAACGTTGCTTTCAGCGGCGGCGCCATTGTGGGCGATGACGGCACCTGCTACGTCTACTACGCCTCGGCCGACACGCGCATGCATGTGGCCTCGGCCAGCCTCGAGGCTCTGGAGGACTACATTTTTGCAACTCCGCCAGACGCCCTGCGCTCGGTCGACTGCGTGCGCCAGCGCAGCGACCTGATTAGCCGGAATCTTGATCTGTTGGCGGCTGTGAACCGTTCCATCTGACCAGCCCACCGGACCGATCCAGACCACCTGGACCAGGCCGGTTCTCCATGGTTACCACATTGTTACCAAATAACTGAACCGGTTCATTGTATTGTCCGGCATTTGCCAGTAGCGTGGTACCCAGAGACCGCGGTGTGGCCGTGGGATCGCATCTTCGATGGCTCATCAAAGACGACGAGAGGACCTGACAATGAAGATCAAGGCGATGGCAGCGCTGGCACTGAGCGCGCTGGTGGCGACCTCTTTGAGCGCCTGCAGCAGCGACAATGAAGCTGACACTGCCTCATCCGAAATCAAAGGCGAAATAACTGTGTTGACCCACAGGACTGACCTTGACCAAGACGGCACGTTGAAGGGCTACGCCGACCGCTTCATCGCCAAGTACCCCGATGTCACAAAGGTTACCTTTGAGTCCATCACCGCCTATGACGAAGACGTCGCCCTGCGGCTGTCGACCGGTGACTTTGGCGACGTGTTGTCAATACCAAACGGCGTCACCAACGACCAACTGGCAAGTTTCTTTGAGCCGTTCGGCGCCATGGCGGACCTTGAAGGCAAGTACCGCTTCCTGGACGCTTTCGCAGTTGGTGACCAGGTCTACGGCTTGGCCCAAGGCGGCATTGCCACCGGAGTGGTCTACAACACCAGAATCTTCGCCGAGGCCGGGATCGACAGCCCGCCCACAACCTACGACGATTTCTTTGCGGCCCTGCAAGCGGTCAAGGACAAGACTGAGGCCATCCCGCTTTACACCAACTACAAGGACGCCTGGCCGCTGGGTGACCTGCAACGCAATATGGGCGCGGCCCTGGGCAACGCCAACGCCAGGAACGATATGACCCAGACCGACACCCCCTGGGCCGAGGGCGGCGACGCCTATTGGCTCGATTCGCTCATCTATGACGCAGTTGACAAGGGTCTAACCGAGGACAGCCCGGCCACCACCAACTGGGAAGAGTCCAAGACGCTGCTCGGCACCGGCCAGGTGGCCACGCTAGTACTACAGTCCTGGGCTATCTCTCAGATGCAAGGGGCGGCCGAGGAGGCCGGCGCCTCGGGCGACGACATCGGCTTCATGCCGGTGCCTTCAGCTGAAGCTGGCAAGAGCTACGCCGCCGTGCTGGGCGATCGTTACTACGCCATCAACAAGGACTCCAAAAACAAGGCCACGGCTCAGGCTTGGGTTGAGTTCATGATCGAAGAATCAGGCTACGACGCCGACCAAGGCTTTGTCTCAACCCTGTTGACAGCGCCCCTGCCGTCCAATTTGTCTGCCTTGACCGACCTTGGCACCGAGCTGTTTGAACCGACCGCGGCACCGGCCGGCCAAGAGGGTCTATTCGACGCCATCGACCAGGCGGCCGAGATCGGCTGGTCTTCAGGCCCCTATCGCCAAGCCTTAGTTGATCAAGCGCGTGAGCACAAACCCAAGGCGGAGGCGTTTGATGCGCTCAACGCCAAATGGGCCCAAGGCAGGGCTGAGGCCGGCTAATTAGTCTGCGCCAAGCTGCTTGACGGGTCTGGTCTGGTTGCTAGGTTGGGGGTTGGGGTCTAGAGGAAGCGACCCCGGCCCCCGGCCTTGCCAGCACAGGGAGGTGAGCGCTCTTGAGTGACGCCCTGGTGCGGCCGGTGCCCGCCGGACGGCCGGCATCGGCGCGGCGAGGGGGCCAAACCAGAAAGCCCTTGACCAAGCGCAAAGTCATTCGGGCCATCACCCCCTGGGCCTTTCTGGCCTTACCGCTGGGACTGTTGGTCCTGTTGACCTACCTGCCAGCGGCCAACCTGATCCGCTATTCGTTTACCAGCTGGGACGGGATTGGTCCGGATCAAGACTGGGTGGGGCTGGCCAACTACCAACGGATGGCGACCGACCCGAGCTTGTACCGGGTGTTGCTGGTCAGTGGGTTTTACCTGGCAGGCGCCTTTATCCAGATGGCGATCGCGCTCTACTTTGCCACCATCTTGTCCTTCAAAGTCAGGTTCAAGAACTTCTTCAAGGGCGTCTTGCTCTTTCCATATCTGCTCAATGGTGTGGCCATTGGCTTTGTCTTTTTGTACTTCTTCAAACCAGGCGGAACTCTAGATGTGACCTTGGCTTTCTTGGGGATTCACGATCCACCGCTCTGGCTCGATGAGCCCGGACTGGTTAACGCCTGCCTGTCCGGGGTATCTGTCTGGCGTTTCACGGGTTTGAACTTTGTCTTGTTCCTAGGAGCCATCCAGTCGATTCCAGGCGACCTGTACGAGGCCGCCAGCCTGGACGGCGCCAATTCCTGGCACCGCTTTTGGTACATCATCCTGCCCGGCATCCGTCGGGTCGTCACCTTGAGTTTCATCCTGGCGATTTCCGGGGCCCTTTCCGTCTTTGAGATCCCGTTCGTGATGCAGGGTTACGCTGTCCGCTCCAAGACCTTTGCCATTCAGGCCGTCGAAAAGGCTTTCGTCAACCACAAGGTCGGGCTGGCTGCAACTATGTCGATTGTGCTGCTGGCTTTGGTGCTGTTGGTTACCTGGCTCCAGCGGCGTTTCTTCCCCGACGAGAGGATCGACTTAGCATGATCCTGGTCCGTTTCCTGGCCGGCTGTGGCAAGTACGTCTCCTTGCTTATTGCCGCGGTGGTTTGCATTGGCCCGCTGGTGGTAGTGCTCTTCGCCTCGCTGAAGACCTCAGAGGAATACGCCCGGACCGGACCGCTGGTACCGCCACAAGACTGGGTCAACCTTTCGAACTACGCCACCGCCTTTAGTCAAGGTCAGATGGTTCGCGGCTTCATCAACACGGCCATCATCTTGGGTCTGTCCCTCCTGGGCGCCATCTTCGCCGGGACCCTGGCGGCCTACGCTCTTGATCGCTTTGCTTTTCGTGGCCGCCGCCTGGTCTACAACGCCTTTCTCGTAGCCAGTTTGATCCCTGCGGTGTTGATGCAGGTGGCGACCTTCCACATCATTTCCGGGCTGGGTTTGTTCAACACCCGAGGCGCCGCCATTTTGCTGTTCATGGGCACTGATGTCATCGCCATATACATCTTCTTGCAGTTCATGGCTTCAATACCGGTGTCGCTCGACGAGGCCGCCATGCTGGAAGGAGCTTCGCGCTGGACCATCTACTGGCGCATCATCTTGCCGCTGTTGCGCCCGGCCATCGCCACGGCGGTAATAATCAAAGGCATCGCCATTTACAACGAGTTCTACATCCCGTTCCTGTACATGCCGTCAGGTGACCTGGGCGTCATTTCAACTTCGCTGTACCGCTTCAAGGGGCCTTTTGGCGGCCAGTGGGAGATCATCTCGGCCGGCATTGTGCTGGTGATCGTGCCCACGCTGGTCTTGTTCTTGTTCCTACAACGGTTCATTTACCGGGGACTTGTCGCCGGGGCTGTCAAATGACCCCGAAACGGCCGAAGGCCGCTAGTGTTACCGGCGTGGGCAGGCCAACCATCACCCAGATCGCCGAGCTGGCGGGCGTGTCAAAGTCCGCTGTCTCCTACGCCTTAAACAACAAGCCCGGGGTTTCGCCCGCCACTAGAGCGCGGATTATGGCCGTGGCCAACCAGTTGGATTGGCGGCCCTCGAAGGCGGCCAGGGCTCTGGTCTGCAACCGGGTCGGGGCGATTGGCTTGGCGCTGAACCGGCCAGCCAGGTTGCTGGGCCTGGAACCGTTCTACATGGAGTTCATCTCCGGGGTCCAGGAGGTCTTGGCGCCCAGAGACATTCTGCTGGTGTTCAAAGTGGCTTCGACACTAGATGAGGAGATGGCGACCTACCGGTCCTGGGCTTCTGCCAAGACGGTTGACGGTGTGCTTCTAACCGACCTGGTTGAACAAGACCCGCGCCCAGCTTTCGTGCGCCAGCTGGCCTTGCCGGCGGTAGTGGTGGGTCCGCAGCCAGATGAGTCCACGGTGGCGCGTTGGACGTCCGATGCCGCGGCTATGCGTGAGGTGGTGCGTTACCTTGTGGCGCTGGGTCACCGGGATATCGCTCGAGTGGCCGGGACGGCCAACTACTTGCACGTCCAGGACCGCTCCGCCGCCATGGTGGACGAAATGGCGGCGCTGGGCCTGGCGGCGCCGACCATTTTGAACACTGACTTCAGCGAAGAACAAGGCATCCAGGCCACTCGCCGGCTCTTGTCCCAACCCGAACGCCCCACCGCCATCGTCTACGACAACGATGTTATGGCGGCAGTTGGTTTGGCGGTGGCGGCAGAAATGGGTGCCCAGGTACCCGGCGATTTCTCGTTTGTGGCCTGGGATGATTCGCTCCTGAGCCGGATGGCCCATCCGGCTTTGACCTCGACCTCGGTCCAGGTCCATCGCTATTCGATGGCTGTGGCCCAGGCCCTGCTGGACTTAGTCGACGGTGGTCAGCCGGATTCGGGACCCTTTGGCCAACCGGGGATCACCGTCAGGGCGTCAACCGGCCGCCCCAAGTAACGGTCAAGACGAATCTGGCTGCGGCCTTGTTGCCAGCAGAGCGGACCTGGGCGCTAACTGCGGCAATTGCGGATGCAGATTGGGCATGTCCGCGCTGATGGCGTACACTGGCCGGCTGGACGTGTGCGCCTGCCGGTGGCCGGTTGTCGCACCAGGTATTTGAGTCTTTGCGGAGGGATATGGCCAAGAAGGACGGTGTCATCGAAATTGAGGGCACAGTGGTTGAGGCGTTGCCCAACGCCATGTTCCGGGTCGAGTTGACCAACGGGCACAAGGTGTTGGCTCATATCTCTGGCAAGATGCGCCAGCACTACATCCGGATCCTGCCTGAAGACCGGGTAGTGGTTGAGCTGAGCCCCTATGACCTGGACCGCGGCCGTATTGTCTACCGGTATAAGTGAGCAAAGGAAACAACTGGTGAAGGTCAAGCCCTCCGTCAAGAAGATCTGCGAGAAATGCAAGGTCATCCGTCGCGGTGGCACCGTGATGGTGATTTGCCAAAACCCTCGCCACAAGCAGCGTCAAGGCTAAGAACCCGGTCAGCAACCAGGTTCTGGCTGTCACGGGCCTCGGTCCGGGGCGGTGAAAAAATGAAAAGCGCAATGGCATCGGTTGGCTCGTTTGGGCCAGCTGAAACCCCCGGTTGGAGGCCGGGGCCCGCAAGGGGCGCCGTTGCGGCAGACCTCCACCTGGACACCAGGAGTACAGCCATATGGCTCGTCTAGTCGGTGTGGACCTGCCGCGCGAAAAGCGCGTTGAGGTCGCACTCACCTACATTTTCGGCATCGGGCGCACTCGTGCCGCCAAGACCTTAGAGGCCACCAAGGTCAGCCCTGACACTCGCGTCAAGGACCTGGGTGACCAGGAACTGGTGGCCCTGAGGGATTTCATCGAAGCCAACTACCGCGTCGAAGGTGACCTTCGCCGCGAGATTCAAGCCGACATTCGCCGCAAGGTGGAGATCGGGTCCTACCAGGGTATTCGCCACCGGCGTGGACTGCCGGTCCACGGCCAGCGGACCAAAACCAACGCTCGCACCCGCAAGGGTCGCAAGCGCACAGTAGCTGGCAAGAAGAAGGCCGGCAAGAAGTAGTCCGCCCGAAGCAGACCTCAAAAGGAGAACTAGGCAGCCATGCCCCCTAAGACCCGCGCCGGCGCCAGGAAGGTGCGCCGCAAGGACAAGAAGAACGTGCCGGTTGGTCACGCCCACATCAAGTCCACCTTCAACAACACCATCGTTTCGATCACCGACCCGGGTGGCGCCGTGCTGGCCTGGGCCTCCTCTGGCCAAGTTGGCTTTAAGGGTTCGCGCAAGTCGACTCCCTTCGCCGCCCAGCTGGCGGCCGAGGCCGCCGCCCGCCGCGCCCAGGACCACGGTGTCAAGAAAGTTGACGTCTACGTCAAGGGCCCAGGTTCCGGCCGCGAGACCGCCATCAGGTCGCTGCAAGCCGCCGGCCTGGAGGTCGGATCGATCAGCGATGTCACCCCCCAAGCCCACAACGGCTCCCGCCCGCCCAAGCGACGCCGGGTCTAACAGCCTTGGTCTGAGGTTACGGGCTAGAACCCAGCCACCTCAGACACGCCCGCGTGGCCCTTTCCGCAAGGTCGGGTAGCCACAAAGGCCAGGGCCGGCATCGGGCACTGCCTGTTCCGGCCCGCACCTGGTCAACAGACCGAGTTTGATCAGGTGGAACTGAATCCGAAGCAGAGTCTCATATAGCGGGGGCTCTGAGAATAGGAATTCCTGCCAGTGCTGATTGCACAACGTCCCACCTTGACCGAACAGGTCGAATCTGACACCCACTCACGCTTTGTGGTCGAACCGCTCGAACCGGGCTTTGGCTACACCCTGGGCAACTCGCTGCGGCGCACCTTGCTCAGCTCCATTCCCGGTGCCGCCGTCACCTCATTGCGCGTCGACGGCGTACTGCACGAATTTTCCACTGTGCCCGGCACCAAAGAAGATGTCACCGATATCATCTTGGCGCTGAAGAACCTGGTCGTCTCCTCCGAACACGACGTGCCGGTGGTGATGTACCTGCGCAAACAGGGCCCCGGCGAGGTCACCGCAATGGATATCACACCGCCGGCAGGGGTCGAGGTGCACAACCCTGACCTGCATATTGCCACTCTCAACGCCAAGGGCAAGCTTGAGGTCGAATTGACCGTCGAGCGTGGCCGTGGTTACGTCAGCGCGGTGCAAAACAAGACCCCAGAAGCCGAGATTGGCCGTATTCCGATCGACTCGATCTACTCCCCGGTTCTCAAAGTCACCTACAAGGTTGAGGCCACTCGCGTGGAGCAGCGGACCGACTTTGACCGGCTGATTGTTGATGTCGAAACCAAGCGGTCAATCAGCCCGCGTGATGCCCTGGCTAGTGCCGGCAAAACACTGGTTGAGCTCTTTGGTCTAGCCCACGAGCTTTCGCCCGAGGCCGAGGGCATCGAGATTGGCCCCAGCCCAACCGACGCCGCCTTGGCAGCTGACCTGGCCCTACCAGTCGAAGACCTGGACCTGACGATCCGTTCCTACAACTGCCTCAAACGTGAAGGCGTTCACACAGTCGGCGAGTTGGTGGCTCGCAGCGAATCGGATCTGCTGGACATCCGCAACTTCGGCTCGAAGTCGATTAGCGAGGTCAAGGAGAAACTGGCGGCTTTGGGCTTGAGCTTGAAGGATTCGCCGCTGGACTTCGACGCCACCGAGCTAACGGGTCCGGAGTTCATAGAGGAAGATTCGGCCTTCTAGGGCCAACTAAGCAAAGGAGACTTTCATGCCTACCCCCGCTAAGGGTGCCCGGCTGGGCGGTGGCCCAGCGCATGAGCGGTTGATTCTGGCCAATCTGGCCACCCAGCTGTTTGAGCACAAGTCGATCACGACCACGCTGCACAGGGCCAAGCGCCTGCGGCCTTTCGCCGAGCGACTCATCACCTTCGGCAAACGAGGCGATTTGGCTTCGCGGCGCCGCGTCATGCGGGTGATCCGCGATAAGTCGGTGGTGCACGAGCTGTTCACCGAGATCGCCCCAACAATGGCCGAGCGTCAAGGTGGCTACACCAGGATCATCAAAATTGGCCCCCGCAAGGGCGACGCCGCCCCCATGGCCGTGATCTCACTGGTGCTTGAAGAGGTCAAACCAGCCAAGAAACGGACCAAACCCGAATCGAAGCCAGCCACCAAGGCCGACAAGCCAGACAAAAAGGCCAAAGAGGCCAAGGCTGACAAATCCGACAAGCCCAAAGCCGACGAGCCTGATGCCAAGGACACTAAGTCAGGCGACGGCAAGGCCGATGAGCCCAAGGACGAAGCCAAAGCTGATGAGGCCAAAGCTGATGAGTCCGATGAGCCCGGGGCCAAGGCTGACGAGGCCAAGGACGAAGCCAAGGCAAAGGCTGATGATGACTCGAAGGACGCCAAGGCTGACGAGCCCAAGGACGAAGCCAAGGCAAAGGCTGATGATGACTCGAAGGACGCCAAGGCTGACGAGCTCAAGGACGAAGCCAAGGCAAAGCCTGATGACGACTCGAAGGACGCCAAGGCTGACGACAAAGCCGACAAGGCAGAGGCTGGTGACGAAGCCGAAGCCAAGGCTGACGACAAAGACTGACAACTAAATCAATCGCGCAATCCGATAAGGGGGCGGGGCCAACCAGGCCCCGCCCCCTTGTTCTGTCGCCCAACCCCTCTCCCGACGCGAAACCGAGCCTTGGCAGATCCACGAGACTGAGGGGCGGCGCAGTGTTGTGGTCGGGGATTGGCTCCGGGCACATGCGACCGAGGCGAGCGTCAGTACGCCTGCGTACTGGACCGAGCCGATTGAGCATGTTGACGAGCTCGAAGGGCGAGGAGCATGGGTCTTATGGCGATGCGGAGCATCGCCCCAAGTCACGGCGCGCGACCACGATGCTGTGCCGCCCCGGACTGGACCATTCAGAAGCGAAATTGAGGCTGGCCGGACTGCTTACCATCGAGATTGAGGCTGGCCGGGGTGGCGTTCCCGCGCCACCTGGGGTTTCACACAGGTCGCGTCCGGTACAGGGTGAACTCGTTTGCTGCCTGTCCGGTACAGGGTGAACTCGTTTGCTGCCTGTCCGGTACTGGGCGAAGTCGATTCCACCTTGCCTGGTCTGGCGGGCCTGGCTCAGCTGTCAGCGCTGTGCGGCCGAGATCCGCCGAAAGCACCGCTCCGCTCCGATGCTTCTGGCGACACACCGACCTCACGGTAGTTGAGTGCTGTCAGTCCCCCACCTTGTGTGCCAGGACTCAACCTCGCGGGAATGACGGTCTTGACCTGCCCCTTCACCGCGAGAGACACAGCGGTCCACGAAACTGTGAGCATCAGCGTCAGACTCGGCATCAGCTGCCACCGGGCGACGACTGCTGCGGTTTGCAGAGCCGGACCAACCTGCTGCTGCACTTGGCAGAATCAGACGGACTTGCTGCTGCACTTGGCAGAGCCGGACCAACCCGCTGTTGCGGTTGGCAGAATCAGACGAACTTGCTGCTTCACTTGGCAGAATCGAACGAACTTGCTGCTTCACTTGGCAGAGCCGGACCAACCCGCTGTTGCGGTTGGCAGAATCAGACGAACTTGCTGCTGCACTTGGCATGCCGCCGCGTAACGATTGCCCACACCTGGCAGAAACCGCTCTCAGATCACCTGGTCCTTTACCCGGCCTGTCATGCAAGGCGCAGCAGAAGAGTTCAGGGAACATTCCCAGCGTCACAACCAACACCGGTTGACCTGCAAAGCGTCACAACCACTGCCGCCCCGGCCCTTTCGGCAAAAGCTCGGTGTCGCTGCAAAAAGGGCTCGGTGTCACTGGCTGCACCAGCTCGGTGTCGCTGCGAAGTGGGGGCTGGGTATCTTGGCTATTAGGTCTCGCGGGCTCAGTAAAGGTGCAGGTCAGGGGCTAGTTTGGCCAGAGTTAGTCAAGTGTTTACCCAATGTTTACCCATTGGCAGCAAAACGTTAGGACTAGGTCCGTAGCGTTCTCCCGGTGGTTGGATTCGCCACCTAAGACGACCTCACTTTCAAGGAGAATCGTGAAAAAAACCTCTGCATTGCTTGGAGCAGTCACGGCTGGCCTACTTGTACTAGCCGGCTGCGCCGCCAATGAGACCCCTGCCGAGACGGCCACTCCCGAGGCCACCGACGAGCAAACCCCAGAACAAGAGCCTCTCAGCGGCGAGCTGACTGGCTCGGGCGCTTCGTCACAATCGGCCGCACAAGAAGCCTGGAAGGCCGGCTTTGCTGGTATGCAGCCGGATGTGGTTTTGAGCTACGACCCGCAGGGTTCTGGTGCCGGTCGCCAGCAGTTCCAAGATGGCGCCGTTGACTTTGTCGGCACGGATTCTGCCTTCAAACAAGAAGAGCTGGACGAAGGCGACTTCCCTAGATGCGCCTCCAAGGAGATCGTGGAGATACCGGCTTACATCAGCCCAATCGCCGTGGCCTTCAACCTGGACGGTATCGACAATCTGAACCTTGATGCCGCCACAATTGCCAAGATATTTGTGGGCGACATCACCAAGTGGAATGACCCGGCCATCGCCGGTCTCAACGCTGATGTGACCCTGCCGGACCTGGCCATTGTGGCGGTCCACCGGTCTGATAAGTCCGGTACCACCGGCAACTTCACCGATTATCTCTCCCAGGTGGCCGGTGAAGTTTGGACCTACGGTGACGTTGAAGAATGGCCGCTGAACAGTGGCGAGGCCGCTGAAAAGACCCAAGGCGTGAAAGAGGTGCTATCCGGCACTGTTGGCGCCGTTGGTTACATTGATGCCAGCCAGGCCACCGATCTAGGCACGGCCTCAATCAAGGTGGGCGAAGAGTTCGTACCGTTCTCGGCCGAGGCCGCCGCCAAGGCCGTCGCCATTTCTGAAACAGTGCCGGACCGCGGCGACAACGACCTGGCTTTCAAGTTGAACCGGACCACCACCGAAGCTGGTGTGTACCCGCTGGTGCTGGTCAGCTACCTGGCTGCCTGCCAGAACTACACCGACGCCAACACTGGCGCCATGGTCAAGGCCTATCTCAGCTATGTCACTTCCCAAGAGGGCCAGGCCGCGGCGGCCGATAACGCCGGTTCGGCTCCGATCCAGGGTGAACAAGGCTTGGCTGAGAAAGTGATGAAGGCAGTTGACTCAATCGGTTAACTCAATGCCCCCAAGGGGGCCCAAACCGCTAGGTCAGGCCGCAACTGACCGAAGTTCGTCGGGGTCCTGGCTGTCTGCAGAAGACCAGCTAGGGCCCCGGCGGGCTACTTCCCTATCAGAGTACTTGCCCTCAGTGGCGCCGGCCGGCCGGCGCTGGGTTGATCCGGTATTCAGGACGGTGGCCTACGCCGCCGCCGCCATGATTGTCCTGATCCTAGGTGGGGTCGGGGTGTTTTTGTTGGTCCGTGGTGCACCGGCCTTTGCCGCCGGCGAAGGCGACCTGCCGGCTCATGCCACTAGCTTCTGGCAACTAGCCGGGCCGCTGGCCTTTGGCTCAGCCTGGGCGGCGCTGATTGCTCTGGCCCTGGCCGCCCCGGTGGCCGTGGCGGTGGCCCTATTCATCACCATGTATGCGCCGCGCCGCCTGGCCGGCACTCTTGGTTCGATGATGGACCTGCTGGCCGCCATCCCCTCGGTTGTTTACGGCCTATGGGGCCTGATGGTCCTGGCGCCACTGCTGGCCAAGTTCTACGGCTGGCTGGGCGCCCACGCCAGCTGGGTCCCGCTGTTTGGCGGCACACCCTCAGCTACTGGGCGGACCATTTTGACCGCCGGGGTGGTATTGGCGGTAATGATCCTGCCGATCACCGCTTCGATCAGTCGCGAAGTCTTCAAGCAGACCTCGCCCTTGGAAATGGAAGCGTCGCTGGCTTTGGGTGCCACCCGCTGGGAGATGATCCGAATGTCGGTCTTACCGCCGGCCCGTTCTGGCATTGTTTCTGGCGCCATGCTGGGTCTGGGCCGGGCCCTGGGTGAGACCATGGCCGTGGCCATGGTGCTTAGCCCAACACCCTTCCTAGTTACATTCCACCTGATCAACCCGGAAAACCCGGGCACGGTGGCCGGCTTTATCGCCTCCAACTTCCCCGAGGCACATGGCATGCAGGTCAGAGCTCTGATCGCGCTGGGACTGGTTCTATTCGCTTTGACCTTTGGCGTCAACTATGCCGCCCGGGCCATTGTCAGCAGCTCAGGCCCGTCCTCGGACAAGCCCCGCCGTCTCGGCCGCCGGGGCACCAATAACGACACAGCGACAAGACGCGGCCGGCTAGCGTTGCCATTTGGTTTCGGTGGGCGTGAAACCACCACCGAAACCCACCGGACGGAGGCCAGCCAATGAGCGTGCCAATCGCCCTGCCCACCAAGGCCAGGGTCCGCCGCAAAGTCAAAGACAAAGCCATGGCCGGTGTCGTTGGCGCTGCCTTTCTGTTGGCGGCCATACCGCTGATTTCGCTGCTCTGGACCGTCACCGTGCGCGGCCTGGCCCGTTGGGACGCTGAGTTCTTCACCTTTTCGATGCGCGGAGTGGTTGGCCCGGGCGGCGGTGTGGTCCACGCCTTGGTCGGTACGCTGCTGATTACCTTGGCGGCCTCGGTCATGTCGGTGCCGCTGGGCCTGATGACCGCGATCTACCTGGTGGAATACGGTTCTGGCGCCTTCGCCAGGACCATTAGGTTCCTGGTTGATGTCATGACCGGCATCCCCTCGATTGTGGCCGGTTTGGCCGCCTACGCCCTGTTCTCGCTGATACTTGGGCCGGGCACACGTTCGGGTTTTGCCGGCGCGGTGGCGCTGACCATCATCATGACCCCGGTGGTGGTCCGTTCAACCGAGGAAATGCTGGCCCTGGTACCGCTCGACCTGCGCGAGGCCTCCTATGCCCTGGGGGTGCCCAAGTTCCGCACCATCACCAAGGTGGTGCTGCCAACGGCTTTCTCCGGCATTGTCAGCGGCATAGTCCTGGGCATCAGCCGAATTGTGGGTGAGACCGCGCCTTTGCTGCTGGTAGCTGGGTTCACCGACGCGATGAACTACAACCTGTTTGACAAACGCATGGCCTCACTGCCGGTCTACATCTACGGCCAGTGGGCCAACAAGGGCGTCGACGCGGCGGCCTATGACCAGCGAGCTTGGGCGGCGGCCCTGCTGCTAATAGTGGTGGTGGTGACCTTGCACCTGACGGCCCGTGGCATAGTCCGCCTAGCTCGCCGGACCGCGGTATGACACAAGCCAAGGCTGTGGCCGGAACCCTAGCGCCGGCATCGGTCGCCACGCCAAGAGTCCCAGACCCAACTGAAGACAATCAGGATTGCCAAGCAATGACATCAAACCGAATCCAACTCGAAGACCTCAACGCCTATTACGGCAATTTCCATGCTGTCAAGGACGTTTCGATGACAATCGAACCGCGCGCCGTGACGGCCTTCATTGGACCTTCGGGTTGCGGCAAGTCGACCGTACTGCGCACCTTGAACCGGATGCATGAGGTCATCCCCGGTGCCACCGTGGCCGGATCGGTCAGGCTGGGCGGCGAAAACCTCTATGGCAAGAACGTTGACCCGGTCGACGTGCGCAGCCGGGTGGGCATGGTTTTCCAAAAGCCCAACCCGTTCCCCACTATGTCGATACGGGACAACGTCCTGGCCGGCGTCAAATTGCGCGGCGCCAAAATGCGGCGGGCCGAACAAGACGACCTGGTTGAAAACGCGCTGCGCTCCGCCAATTTGTGGGCCGAGGTCAAAGACCGGCTGCGCAAACCCGGCTCTTCGCTTTCCGGCGGCCAACAACAGCGGTTGTGCATTGCCCGGGCGGTGGCGGTTTCGCCAGAGGTGTTGCTGATGGACGAGCCTTGCTCCGCCCTGGATCCGATCTCTACCCAAGCCGTCGAGGATCTGATCGAAGAGCTAAAGAAGCGCTACACCGTGGTTATGGTGACCCACAACATGCAGCAGGCTGCCCGCGTCTCCCAGCGCACGGCCTTTTTCACGATTGACGGGCCACGGAGGCCAGGGCGGTTGATCGAATACGCCGACACTCTTGAGATTTTCCACGAACCAAAGGAACAAGCCACGGTGGACTACATTTCTGGACGGTTTGGCTAAACAGTTAGGGTGGTCAGGTGGCTATCACGATCCTGGAGTTGATCGCTGCGGCGGTTTTTGGGGCGGTCTTGGCCACGGTGTCAATGCCGTTGTGGCGCCTGGCCGGGCGCAACGACGGGCCGAGTCAGCCAACTGAGCCCGCAACTTTGCCGGAAGTGGCAATGGAAACCGCCCAGGCCTTTGGCGGCCTGGCCATAGCGGTGACGCCTTCGCATAGGGTTCTGTATTGTTCGGCCGAGGCCGACACCTTGCCTTGTTTCTCAGGCGCAGAGTTGGTCCACCCTTACCTTCGAGCCCTGGTCGACGAGGCCTGGAACGATATGGAAACGGTGGTGCGCCACTCCACCTTCACCACTTTGGGTCCAATCCAGCAAGCCGTGGTGCGGGCCACCCGCGTGGCTGACCGCTACGTCCTGGTGACCTTGTATGACCAAACCGATTTAGTGCGCACCCGCGATATTCGCCATGACTTCATCGCCAACATTGGCCACGAGCTGCGGACGCCAATCACCGCCGTCGACGTCATCGCCACCACGCTGGACGCCGCGTCCTCAGACGCTGAGACGGTAGAGCACTTCGCCGGGCGTTTGCGAGCCGAGGCCAGCCGTTTGGCTCGGCTGACCGAGGATGTCCTGGCCCTGGCCAGGGCCCAAGACGCCGATCCAACCCGCTTTGATGCGGTTGAAATGCCGCGGGTGGTCGAGACTGCCTTGGAGCGCCAGCGCACGGCCAGCGAGGCCAGGCAAATCGAGCTGCGCCCGCGTTTGGTCAGCCAGGCCGTGGTTTGGGGCGACTTCGAGTCGCTGACATCGGCAGTGGAAAACCTGGTGTCTAATGCGATTGGCTATTCACCCGGTGGCTCACGGGTTGATGTCCAACTGGCCCTCGATGACCCGCGCCGCGAGGTCGTTTTCTCCGTGACCGACCGTGGCATTGGCATTGAACCGACAGACCAAGAGCGAGTCTTTGAACGTTTCTACCGGGCTGACCAGGCCCGGTCCCGCCGCACTGGCGGCACCGGCTTGGGCTTGGCGATTGTGCGAAACGCGGTAGTCTCGCACGGAGGCAGGGTCATGCTGCGCTCCAAGCCCGGGGCCGGTTCGACCTTCATTGTCCGCCTTCCCCAGTTCAAGCCGAGGGAGGGGAGCATTGAGCAAGCTGCTTCTGGTTGAGGATGATGAGACCCTGCGTGAGGCGCTTAGTTTCCTGCTTCGGCGCGAGGACCACGAGGTGGTTGAGGTGTCCGATGGCGCGGCGGCGTTGGAAGCCTTCGAGGCCGAGGCCCCCGACCTGGTTTTGCTTGACCTGATGATTCCCGAGGTGCCCGGGATCGAGGTTTGCCGCCGGATCAGGCTGACCAGCGACGTGCCGGTAATCATGCTGACGGCCCTTGATGCCAAGTCTGACGTGGTCATGGGATTGGAGGTCGGGGCCGATGATTACATCACCAAGCCTTATTCGACCCCTGAGCTTTTGGCCCGGATTCGCGGCGCTCTGCGTCGCTCGAAGAGCCGGGTCTCGGCCGAGCGTGAAACCCGCCTGACTGGTGGCGGCATCGAAATGGACATTGAACGTCATCAAGTCTGGGTCGAAGGCGAGGTCGTCAAGATGCCGCTGCGCGAATTCCAGATCCTCGAAATGCTGTTGCAGCATCCCGGCCGGGTGGTCACTCGCACGGCATTGATGAACCGGTTCTGGGGCAAGGACTTTTTTGGCGACTCCAAGACTCTCGACGTTCACATCCGGCGTATCAGGTCCCGGATCGAGGCTGATCCGGCCAGGCCGACACGTTTGGTGACTGTGCGCGGTGTTGGCTTCCGGCTGCTCAACCCCGACCCGGAGGAAAGCGACGGCGCTTAAGGTCTCTGTGCCTTCTGGCCAATCGGCCTAGCTCATAGACCGGGCCGGGCCAATTCATCAGCCCAACCACAATGCTGTGCCGCCCCGGCCTTGCCTGTAATAGCTTGCCTCTGGGCAGATGAGAGGCTTGACCTGCACTTATGCGGCGAGACCGAGCTTTTGCGCACTCCTGCCTTGCGCTCAGACCGAGCCCTGGCGGGGTGTCTCCTTTTGGGCCTCGGCGAACAAGGCACTTGACAGGCAGCGAACGAGATGCAAGAAATAAGTTATAAGATTGTGACCATCGAAACCGTTTACACCACCACCGCGGCAACGCAGAATGGAAATGTGTTGATGACGACATCTGGCAGAACCCCTGCAAAGACGCTGGTGGTTGTGGGTACAGGCGGGACCATCTCGTCCCGGGAGGCCGCCGGCGGCGGCTCGATTGCCTCTGATACCGCCGAGGACCTGATCGGCTCAACCACGGGCCTGGAGTCAATGCGGATCGAAGCTGATTCGTTGTTCATGAAGAATTCCTATGAATTAACCCTGGAAGATATGGGCGTGCTGGCCCATCGCGTGGCTGAACATGTCGCCAGGCCGGAAGTGGCCGGCGTAGTGGTGACCCATGGGACTGACACGATCGAAGAATCGGCCTTCCTCCTGGAGCTGACCCACGCCTCGGACAAGCCGGTCGTGGTGACCGGCGCCCAGCGCAGCGCTGATTCTCCCGATTCTGATGGTCCGGCCAACCTGCGCGACTCATTGGTTCTGGCGGCAGCGCCGGCGGCCCGTGGCATGGGCGTGCTAGTGCAGTTCAGCGGGACGGTCTATTCCTCAGTTGGCATTCGCAAGGTTCACACCATGCGCATGAACCCTTTCGCGGTGCTCAACTCCGGCCCGATCGGCTACATCTTGGACCGCCAGCTGGTCATGGTAGCCCGGCCCTCCCGCCGCGGAGGGGTATTCCCGCTGCCCACAGAACAGTTCGGCAACTGTCGCGTCGAGGTGGTGCCGACCTACCCTTCGGCCGATGACGCGCTTTTGCGTGCGGCTGTCGCCAGCGGCGCCAGAGGTGTCATTATCGAGGGCACGGGCTGCGGCAACGCCAATTCTCGAATCAATGCCTGGATTGCCGAGGCCTCAAGCCAAGGCACAGTTGTGGCACTTGGCACCCGGGTGGTGTCAGGGCCTTTGCTGACCCGTTACGCCGGTGGCGGCGGGTTCGATTCGGTACGGGCCGGGGCTATTGGCACCGGACTACTCACCGTGGCCCAGGCCCGGACCCTCTTGGTCCTATTACTTGACCTCTATCCGGCCGAAATGGCCGCCAAAACGTTCGCTAGCTATGTCAGTGCCGCCCAGAAAAACGCCTGGGATGGGGCTGAGCGAGAAAGGAAATGACCATGAGCAAAGAGATTTTCGTCGCCTTTGGAGTCCATGTGGATGCCGTGGGCGGTTGGCTCGGATCCTACGGCGGGGAGGAATCGCCCGGTGACATCTCCCGTGGCGTCTTCGCCGGCCAGGTCGGAGTGCCGCGAATAAACAAGCTGTTGGCCAAATACGATCTGCCATCAACCTGGTTCTGGCCGGGCCATTCGATCGAAACCTTCCCAGCCGAATTCGACGCCGTTGTCGCCGCCGGGCACGAGATTGGGCTACATGGCTACAGCCACGAGAACCCAATCAACATGAGCCGGCAGCAGGAAACCGACATCCTCCAGCGTTGCATCGAGATCATCGCTGAACGCACCGGCCAGGCCCCCACCGGCTATTGCGCTCCGTGGTGGGAATTCAGCCAGGTGACGAACGAGTTGCTGCTGGAAAGCGGTATCAAGTACGACAACTCGCTGATGCACAATGACTTCACGCCTTACTACGTGCGCGTTGGCGACGATTGGTCAGCCTCGAGGATCAACTACGACCGGCCTGCCGCCACTTGGATGAACCCAATGACCTTCGGCACGGAGACCGACCTGGTCGAAGTGCCCGCTTCTTGGTACCTAGACGACCTTCCCCCAATGATGTTCATCAAGTCTGCGCCCAACAGCTTTGGTTTCATCAAGCCAAGCGACATCGAAGAGATTTGGCGCGAACAGTTCAACTGGGTCCACCGGGAAATGGACTACGCCGCCTTCACCATCACCATCCACCCCGATGTTTCCGGACGTCCGCAGGTGCAGCTCGCCCTAGAACGGCTGATTGAGCACATCAACAGCCACGATGGCGTTATTTGGTCGACCTTCGATCAAATCGCCAACGATTTCCTGGCCAGGTCGCCGCGCAGCTAGAAGTCAACTCAATGTCGTTTGTTCTAATCGACTCCATCAGCAAGTCGTTCGGCGCCACCCAAGCTTTACGGGATGTGTCGATGACCCTGGAACGCGGTGAGATACACGGGTTACTAGGGGAAAACGGGGCCGGCAAGTCAACCCTGATGAAGGCCATGTCTGGGGTGGTGGTACCAGACAAAGGCGAAATCAGCATCGATGGCCAATTGCTGAAGCCCGGCCGTCCGGAAGTCTCGCGGCGGGCCGGGCTGGGCATCGCCTACCAGGAGCTGTCCTCACCCCCCAATGTCCTAGTGGCGACCAAGCTGCTTTGGCCCAAGCTGCCCCGCGGCTGGAATGGGCTGGTTTCCCGCAAGGCCATGGTGTCCAAGGCCAACCAAATACTGGAGCGTTTTGACGCCACTGACATTGAACCGGACGCGATGATTGGGTCGGTCACCTTGGCGCAGCGGCAGAAGGTCGAAATCCTGGCGGCGATGTCGATCGACCCGAAGCTACTGGTGCTTGATGAGCCAACAGCGGCCTTGCCGGATACCGACTGGCTTTTTGGCATTTTGAAACGACTGAGCCAAGCCGGGACCACGGTGGTCTACATCACCCACAAGATGCCGGAGATCGACCAAATCTGCCACCGTGGCACGGTTTTGCGCAATGGGCGCACGGTCGGTGCCTTCGAACACGGCAGCCACAACGAAGACCAGCTGGTTGAGCTGATGATAGGCCGGTCGGTGGAGCACGATCCGGGAAGGCGGGCCGCCGCACTGCCCAGCGTTGGCCAGGGCAAGCCAACGCTGGCAGTTGAGCGCCTGGCCACCGACACTGGACTGGTCGACGGCACTTTGAGCGTCAGCCCGGGCGAGGTTGTCGGTATTGCTGCGCTGGAAGGCCAGGGCCAGCGTGACCTGTTCTACGCCATAGCAGGGGTTTTGCCGCGGGCCTCAGGAACGGTCGAGGTGGCGCGGACCGACGCGGCGGCGCCAACGGCATTGGTGCCAGAGGAGCGCAAGACTGAGGCACTGCTGCCGCGGCAGAGCACTGAATACAACCTGTCGATCTCGTCGCTGAAGAAGATTGCCCGGGCAGGAGTGGTCTCACGCCGGCGAGAGCGATCCTTTGCCGAAGACACAGCCTCCAACGTCAACTTGCCTAGTTCGATGCTGGCCAAACCGATCGATGCGCTGTCTGGTGGAAACCAGCAAAAGGCGGTGCTTGGACGCACCTTGGCCCGTGATCCGGCCGTCTTGGTGCTGTTTGACCCGACCCGCGGCGTCGACCCGGGCACCAAATTCGAAATCTACGATTTCATCCGAGGTTTCGCCGCCAAAGGACGTGCGGTTTTGATGTACTCAACCGAAATCCCAGAGCTGGTCCGGTTGTGCCACCGGGTCTACGCCATCTCGGGCGGGCGGATAGTGGCCGAGTTCAAAGGTGAAGAGATCCAAGAACGGGCGATTATGGCGGCCGTCCTGGCTTGGGACGGTGATTCGAAATGAAAGCGATTCTGGCCTGGGCCCGGGCCAAACCGGAAACGATCGCCGCCATTGGGATCTTCGCCGTGGTTTATGGAATCTTGCTGACCGTCTCGCCCTTCGAGCGCAGCGTCTATTCGATCCAGAACTTCTCTGTCTTGCTGGCACCGCTGGCCATGGCCGCGTTTGGGACCTGTTTGGTGCTGATCACCGGCGGTTTCGACCTTTCGGTAGCCGGCACCATCTCGCTGGCCAGCGCCCTAACCGCGACCTGGTTTGACGGCCAGGCGGGACCGCCCTGGGCCAAATTGGCTCTAATTGTGCTGATTGGTGCGGTAGCCGGAATGGTCAACGGGCTCCTGGTCTCATTTGGCCTGCAATCCCTGGCCGTATCCGTGGCCACGTTCACGGTCTTATCCGGGTTGGCTCTGGTGACTTTGCGCGCACCGGGTGGAAATGTGCCGCCGGACCTGATCAAGGCGGTCAATTCTGGTGTGGCCCATGTGCCCTTACCGCTGGTCTTTCTGATTGTGGCCGGGCTAGCCTGGTGGGCCTTCACCCGCACCCGCACCGGCACGGCCGCCTTCGCCATCGGCGCTGATATGCCAGCCACAATCCTCTCTGGCGTGAAAGTCCGCGGAGTCCAAATCACCGTCTACACCTCTGCCGGCTGCTGCTACGCGCTGGCGGGCATCTTCCTGGCGGCTGGTTCTTCTTCCGGCGACCCAGGCGCGGGCCGCCCGTTCATGCTCTCGGCCTTTGCGGCCATGGCCCTTGGCCTGGTCAGCTTCAGGGGTGGGCGCGGCTCGGCCGTCGCCGCGATGTTCGGTGCTGGCACTGTCACGGCCCTGCCCAAGATGCTTTTCGCCGTTGGCATTGCCGACTTTTGGACGGGGATATGCCAAGGCGCGGTCATTTTGGTGGCGTTGGCCATTCCACTCTTGGTCTCAATAGTTGGCGACCGGCGCAAGCTGGCTCGCGCTGTCAAGGCACAAGCCGTGGAGGTGACCCCATGAGCGAGAAGCCAACCAAATCCAAGTTCGCCTCGGTCAACATCCAGGTGCTGGTGGTGTGGTTGTGCGCGGCGGCGACTATCCCGGCCTCCAGGTTCTTTTCACCAACACTGCCCAATCTGGGCATGATCTCCTCGGTGGCGCCGCTGGTGCTGATCCTGGCCATTATCGCCTTTGGGCAGGGCATGGCGATCTTGTCCGGTGGCTTTGACCTTTCGGTCGCTCCGGTGGTGACACTGGGCGCCTTCCTCCCTGGGTTGCTGGCCAACGGGTATATGCACTGGTTGCCGGCAGTACTGATTGGTGTGGTTGCCTGTGCCGCCATTGGCGCCATCAACGGACTGTTGGTCGCCCACGCCGGCTTCCCACCGTTCATTGTGACCCTTGCCATCGGGTCGATCTTGGCCTCGGCCATGCTTGGGGCCAGCCGGGGTGCGCCAGCCCAGCCCGCACCGCGACAATTGACAGTCCTGTTCGCCCATGGCACTTCGTTTGCCGGCCTGCCGCTCTCGGCCTATCTGCTGTTAGTGGTCGTGGCTGGCGGATTCTTGGTCCAAAACCGCACCGGCCTGGGGCGTTCTGCTACCGCCGTTGGTGGCTCGGGGCGGGCGGCCTTGATTGCCGGGATCCCGGTCAAGCGCACTCTGGTTGGCGTCTACGCCACCGCCGGTGTCGCCTACGGCATTGCTGGGGTCTTGCTTTTGGGGTATTCCGCCGGCACCGACCTGACGATTGGAACCTCCTGGCTGCTGCCGTCGATTGCCGCCGTTGTAGTGGGCGGATCATCGATGAGCGGGGGTTCGGGTTCCTATATAGGCACTGTTGGCGGCGGCATGCTGCTGACACTTTTGAGCACCGATATTAACGCCCTGGGGATTTCCGAGGGATGGAAACAGGTGCTGTATGGCGCGATCATCGCCATCGCGCTGATTCTGTCCAGACTAAGCAAGGGAGGCCGTTGACGACCCTTCCGAGCTGACCAAAGCAACTATTAGCCGCTGGCTAGCGCCAGCCAATTCCAAGATGGAGCCAACAATGATCAAGAAAAGATACGGAGTGGCCTCTCTGGCCGCCCTGGCCCTAGCGTTGTCGCTCGCCGCCTGCACCTCGAGTCCTTCTGATCCCGCGTCCAACGCCGGAGGGGGCGGGGGCAACGGCGGCGAAAAGCAGCGCATTTACCTGAACCTGTCCTATACCGGCAACAACTGGCAAGATGAGGCCGCCAACTTGGCCAAAGCCATTGCCACCGCACCTGAATATGCTGAGAAGTACGAATTCGAGACGGTTATTTCCGGCACTGACGTGCAAAAGCAGATCTCTGACATCCAGTCGATGATTGGCAAGGGTGCCAAGCTGATCGTGTCCTACCCGCTGTCCCCGTCCGCCCTTGACCAGGTGGTGACGGCCGGTTGTGAGCAGGGAGTCACATTCGTTTTCTATGACTCCACTGTTAACGCGCCTTGTGCCTATAACATCTCGTTTATTACCAGCCCCTTCCGCGACGACAAGACCAGGCCGTTCTTCGGCGCGCAATCTGCTCAGGGCATTGTTGATGCTCTGGGCGGCCAAGGCAAAGTCGTCATCAACCGGGGTGTGGCCGGAACCTCCACCGATAACGTGCACCACGACACCATGATGCAGGTTTTCGACGCCAATCCGGGTATCGAAGTTGTGGCGGAGTTTTATGGCGACTGGAATTCGCAAGTCTCCCAGCAAGAGATGGCCAAGATCTTGGCGGTGCACCAAGATATTGACGCGGTTTGGAGCGCCGATGGCGAACCAGGCGTAATCAAGGCACTCGAAGCTGTTGGCAAAAAGGCATTTGTCACCGGAAACGGCTCGTCCTATCTGATGCAGAAAATGGCAGAAGACGGCTGGAAAGGCATCGCCTCTTCGGCTAGCCCCGGTCAGGGTGGCATCGCCATGAAACTCGGCCTGCACATCTTAGAAAACGGACCTGAGGGTATTCCAACCAATATCGAGGTTCCGCTGCCCTGGCAGACCGAGAAGACCGCCAAGCTTTGCGTTGGCACCGAGTTTGTCGATGGCTGCAACTACTTCAAGGGTGTTGATGACACCTATATCGTTTCGATTTACGACCAGGATCTGTTGCCAGAAGCTTCGCTGACGGCCGCCCAGACCGGTACCGGGATCGACAAGATCGTGCCGCTGCCGGACATGATGCAATTCGAACAGGCGCCGGAACGGCGTATCTACACCCGTGGCGTCTGTGACGAGGGTTGGCATGAAGGCGTTGTGACCGAAGGCCAAACACCGTCCGGCCTGAAAGGTTGCGTCAAGGACTGACGGGACTGAGTGGGGTGGGTTGTGCGGCCCGGAATTTTCTGGGCCGCACACCTACTCGCCCGTGCGAAAGGGGACGGTTTGGTGCAGGATGGAGGTATGCCCTCTCCGGCGGTCTACCAATCCAAGGGCGAAATAGCCTACCACCAGGTTAGGCAGATGATTCTGGCCGGTGAACTGGCGCCCGGATCAAGGGTCGACCAGTACGAAATCGCCGAATCACTGGGCATGTCGTTGACCCCGATTCGAGAGGCTGTGCAGAGGCTGACCTCAGAGGGTCTGGTTGACCCTTCGGCCCATAAATACGTTCACGTGGCAGATGTCTCGGCCGAAGAGGCCCACGATCTGCTTGAGACACGGATGGCCTTGGACCCGGTGGCCGTGGAGTTAGCCGCCGAGCGGCACGACTCGGCCGAAGCCGAGGTGATTCGACAGGCCGTCTCTCAGATCATGCCCTTTGGTGACACCCATCACGACATTGCCATTGACGCGCACCGGGCGTTTCACCGTTCGATCTACTCCGCCTGCCACAACAGCACGCTGACCAGGACGTTAGACGATCTATGGGACAAGACTGATCGCTACCGCCGGACCTACCTGGTGCTGCCCAAGGGTGAAACTGACCGGCGGATGGACTTCGAGCAGCATCAAGAGTTGGCTCGGTTGGTCCTAGATAGAAACGGCTCGATGGCCGTGGAAGTGGCCCGGCGGCATATCGAGCTTTCGGTCACCGCGGACGCCTTCAGGGCGCTGACCGAGCGGCAAGAGGCTGCCGTCGGTTCCGCCGTGGGCAGCTAGCGCTGCCCGTCTATTCGTAACGCACCTCCAGTGAAGCTGGAGGCAAGGTGCCTGGCTATGGCTTAGGCCGGCACCGTAACTAGTGGAAAAGAGCAAAGTTGATGACAACCTACGAGGTTGCGGTCTTACCGGGCGACGGGATTGGCCCGGAAATCATGGCGCCAACCCTGGCAGCGATGACGGCGGTGGCGCAGAAGTTCGGCTTCGCCTTGCGCTGGGCCGAATACGACTGGGGATCGGATCGCTACCGCCGGACCGGCGCAATGATGCCGGTCGACGCCCTGGAACAGTTGGAGCGCCACGATGCCCTGCTGTTTGGCGCAGTCGGCGTACCCGATATTCCCGATGTCGTCACCCTTTGGGGCCTGCTCATCCCGATCCGCCGGGGCTTTCGCCAGTACATCAACCTGCGCCCGGTGCGGTACATCGATACTGTCAACTCTCCCCTGGCCCAGCCGGGCGGCATCGACATTGTGGTGGTGCGCGAGAACGTCGAGGGCGAATACTCCCAGGTTGGCGGCCGGGCAGGAATTGGAGCCGACGAATATGCCATTCAAGAGGCCTGTTTCACCCGGAAGGGCGTTGCGCGGGTGGCGAGGTATGCCGCTCAACTCGCCACCCGTCGCAGCGGCAATCTGGTCTCGGCGACCAAGTCGAACGGGATTGTTTTCACCATGCCGTTCTGGGACGAGGTTGTGGCCGAGGTGGTGGCCGGTTTCGACAACTTGCGCTTCAGGCCGGTGCTAATCGACGCGCTGGCCGCCCAACTGGTGCGGGCCCCTCAAGACTTCGACGTCATTGTGGCCTCGAACCTTTTTGGCGACATCCTGTCCGACCTGACCGGTGCCTTGGTCGGGTCCTTGGGTCTGGCCGCCAGCGGCAACCTCAACCCAGAGAGAAGCTATCCGTCGATGTTTGAACCGGTGCATGGTTCAGCGCCTGACATTGCCGGTCGCGGTGTGGCCAACCCCATGGCTCAGATCTATGCCGGTGCCATGCTGCTAGATCACCTGGGCCAAGTAGAAGCCGCCGCGGCGCTGACCGGTGCGGTTGATGCCGTTTTAAGGGCCGGTGTTCACACCCCGGACTTGGGAGGCAGTGCGACTACGGCGGATGTGTCCAAAGCCGTGCTGGCACAGCTGGCCTAGCCCCATCCCGGCGCTAGTCGACCAGGGCCCAGGCCCGCACCCCGCCAGCAATACCGGCGGTGTTGGGCACCACCACGACATCGTCTTCCAGGCGCGAAAGCACGGTCGGCGTGATCATGCGCGAATTGCCGCCGCCTAGGTAGCAGCGGTCCCAGTGGTAGACCGGCCGCAGTATCTCAAGTAGGCGCAAGACTCGGCGAGACCACAACGGGTCGCCTAGGGCCAGCCGGGCTTGTTCACCAATGAACTCGTCGAAGGTCAAGCCCCGCCGGGCTGGGGCGTGGGAGATCTCGAGATGTGGCGCCAAATGGCCGCCGTCGAACAGAGCTGTGCCCAGGCCGGTGCCCAAAGTCAAAACCAGTTCACTGCCCGTGCCGGCAATCACCCCGGCGCCATGCATTTCGGCGTCGTTGAGCACCAGCACCGGCTGGTCCAGGACCGAGCGCAATTCGCCCCGCATGTCGAAGCCGCTCCAGGCCGCCAGTAGGTCAGGTTCGAGTCGGGTGCCAGGGCCAGCCTTGTTGATGTAATGCGGGGTGTGAATTACCACGCCGTGGCGGATCATGCCGGGCATGCCCACGGTGGTTCTCTCGGAGGGGGGCAGCTGGGCTGCCAACTGAGCCACCGCGCTGACCAGCGCTGCCGGTGGCAGCGGATATGTCACTGGCCGGCGGCAGGGCCGGCTGCGCGGAGTGCCGGATGTGTCAAGCACTGCCGCTTTGATGCCGCCGCCACCGCAATCGACGCACAGCGTGACCAGGTCTTCCACGTCCCACACGGTAGCCTAGGACTGTGTTTGGCGACACTGGGCCAGGGCCACGAACACTGCTGGCCGGCGGTGTGGCTTTGAGCTGGCGCTCCCTGCGGGCCGCCTTGTGACGGTCGGTCTTGTGACCCAGCGGTTCCGGCTTGACCTGGCCTATGACGGCACGGACTTCAAAGGTTGGGCCGTCCAGCCTAGGCGGCGTACCGTCCAGGGCGTCGTCGAAGCGGCTTTGGAGCGGATTACAGGGGAAGTGGCCGCGGTGACGGTGGCCGGGAGGACTGATGCCGGCGTTCACGCCCGCGGTCAGGTTTGCCATGTCGACCTGACTATGGTGGCCCAAGCCAAGGTCACTGGCCAGGCCCCAAGGCCGGTCGAGGTGGCCTTGCTGGCCCGTTTGGCCGGTGTATTGCCGCCGGATGTCACGGTCAGCCAGGCCAGCCTTATGCCGCCCGGCTTCGACGCCCGGTTCAGCGCCCTGTGGCGACGCTATTGCTACCGCATTGTTGACCAGACCAGTGCCGTTGACCCCTTAAGGCGTCGCTACGAGTGGCGCTCGCCAAGAGCCTTGGAGCTGCGCCCGATGGCGGCTGCCGCTCGCCGCCTTTTGGGCGAACACGACTTTGCGGCCTTTTGCCGGGCCCGGGAGGGTGCCTCGACCGTCAGGACCTTGCAGGGGCTAGAGGTCGACCGGGTCGAACCGGGCCGGATCGAGATTTGGGTTCAGGCCGACGCTTTTTGCCACCACATGGTCAGGGCCATTTCCGGCGCCTTGGTGGCCGTTGGCCGCGGCCAAGTCGACGCCCTGTGGGTGGCCCAAACCTTGGCCGCCGGCCAGCGCGAGCCTGCCGTCACCGTCCTGCCGGCCCGCGGTTTGACCCTGGAAAAAGTGGCCTATCCGGCACTAGAGCAAATGGCCGCCCAGGCGGCCAAATCACGGGTCAAACGCGGCAAACCCAACGCAGAAGCCGAACAGCCTTAGGGGTTTGAGTCTTCGCCAGCGCCGCCATCGCTTGGGTCGCCCTCAGCCCCCGGCCCCTGGCCCAATTCCTGTAGCAGGGCTTCGAGCTCGGCGTCGACGGCGGCATCGGCCGCCTGTTGGGCTTCGCGCCGTTCAACAAAAGTGTCCGGGGCGGTTAGATCCTCGGCAGTGGGCAGGAAATCTGGATGAGCCCAGATTTCGTCACGGGCGGCCGAACCCAGGCGTTTGGTGACGTCAGCCCACAGCCGGGTGGCTTCGCGGGCTCGGCGTGGCCGCATTTCCAGGCCCAACAGGGTGGTAAAGGTCTTTTCGGCCGGACCGCCCACCGCCCTGCGCCGCCGGATCATTTCACGCAGCGGCCCAAGCGGGGCCAAAACCGAGTCGCAGGCCTTGGCTGAAACAACGTCGACCCAGCCCTCAACTAGGGCCAGGGCAGTTTCCAGGCGGTCAAGGGCGACCCGTTGGGACTGAGTCACGCTAGGTGCAAAGACGCCGCTGGCCAGGGCCTGGCCAATCGAGGATTGGTCAGACAGGTCAAGGGACTCAAGGGCCCGTTCCATTAGCTCAATGTCGATCGAAATACCGCTGGCGTAGGCCTCGACCGCGCCAAACATGTGATCTGCCAGCCACGGCACGGCCGCAAACAGCCGGGCGTGGGCGGCCTCACGTGTGGCCAAAAACAGGCGTACGTCGTTTGGCGGCAGGTCTAGATCGGCGGCGAAGGCCTCGACCCGGGTGGGCAGTAGGGCCATGGTCCGGCCCGGTCCCAGGGCCAGGCCCGTGTCGGTTAGGCCAAAGACATCCCGCGAAATGGTGCCAACCGCCTGGCCAATTTGGACCGCGAAAAGCGATCCTGTGACCTGCTGGAACATTGGGCTGGCCTGGTCGAGCTGTTCGGCTTGCGAAGGGTGTGCCAGGCCCTGCTGGGTCAGCAACTCGGTCACGGTTTCGATAACGGAGGTGGCCACTGGCGCGGTGATATCGCGCCAATGGGGCCAAGTCGCTTCGATCCAGGTGGCCGAGGACAGGGCTTGGATTTGGCCGCCGGCGGCTGGGAATTCGACCACCTGGTCCAGCCACAAGTCAGCCAATCGGATGGCTTTGTCCACAGCCCCGGTTTGGCTGGGGTGGATCGAAGGGTCGGGACCGGATCCGGCCGAGACCTGCCGGGCGGTGTTGTAAGCCAGCTCCCAGTTGATGACTTCGCCGCTGCCCCCGCCCGAAAGCATCCTTTTGACCTGGTCAAGGATCATGCCCATAGTCGCCGGGTTGGCTGGCAGCCCAGCCTGGGCCAGAAGCTGGTTCGGGTCAAAGCCGGCCTGGCGCATGCCTTGGAGCATTTCCTCGGCCTGTTCGCCAAAAATCGTGCGCAAGAACTCGGCGAATTCCGGCGGCAGTTCGGCATCGGGCGAAGGCGGGTCCACGCTCAAGTCCTCACCCCCTGTTAAGTATGGCGCCACCGCGCTGGGGGTCGCCGCTACCGAGCATACGGGGCCTTTGTCGCAACAAGTGGCACAATTGGCCCGTGAGTTCTGCCCAGCCAGGCGCGGCGCCCCCGGGCGAAGGCGGCCTGGACCCAAGCGCCGGCCACAACCCGGCCGATGCCGGCACCGGCCCTGGCGCGGAGGTGACAGTGCGGCGGCGGCGTCGCTTGGCACCGCGCATTTGGACCATGCTGGTTTCCGGTGGGGCGGCGGTGGTGTTATGCGGCGTCATGTTTGCCCTGCCGGTGCCCTATGTTCTCGAAACGCCCGGTCCGGCCATTGACACACTGGGCTCCCAAGACGGGGTTGAACTAGTCCAGGTAGACCAGGCGCGGTCTCATCCCTCTGAAGGTCAATTGCTATTGACTACGGTTGGCGCCTTCGGCTCTGACCCGGGCTCATTGTCGTTACTGCAAATGGTCAGGGGCTACTTCGACCCGACAAACTCGCTGGTGCCACACGACCTGATGTTCCCCCGGGGGCAAACCAGCGAGCAACGCAGCCAGGAAACGGCCGACCAAATGGTCTCTTCCCAGGAAAAGTCGACTTTGGCAGCCCTGGAGTATCTGGGTTACGAAGTTCTGCCGGTGGTCAAGGACTTGCGGGACTCTGCGGCTAAGGGCCTGTTGGAGCCGGAGGACACTATCACCTCGATCAACGGCCGGGACCTGAAGGCTTATGGTGACCTGATTGCCCGGTTGGACGAGCTCGAACCCGGCGACGAGGTCACAATTGGCTACAACCGCGGCGAGCAGGCTGGCGAGGTCTCCTTTAAGACAGTTGACATTGGCGGCCAAGCCCGCCTGGGCATTGCGGTTGGTTTCGCAGCCCCGGTCGAAGTCGAGTTTGGTCTGACCGATGTCGGTGGGCCCTCCGCCGGGTCGATGTTCGCACTGGCCATCATCGACAAACTGGGAGAGGAGGACCTGACCGGCGGCCAGATCATCGCCGGCACCGGCACAATCGAACCCGACGGCACAATTGGGCAGATTGGCGGTGTTAGGCAGAAAATGGTTGGCGCTGATAGGGCCGGTGCGGTGGCATTTTTGGTGCCTATCTCCAACTGTGTTGATGTGGCTGGCCACTCGCCTCCAGGCTTGCAGATCATCGCCGTGGAAAACCTCGACCAGGCCGTCGCCTCGCTCTTGGCTCTGCGCGATGGTAAGGGCGATAGCTTGCCGAGTTGCGCCGGCGTCAGTGCCCCGTGATCGCGTTTGGGTGACAGGCTCTTAGCGAACAAATGAGCCGAAGCGCTTAGTGCCTGGGGGCCGGAGGGCCGGGTATGACAAGCTTAACGGCGTGTTCTCATTCAACTTGCCCTCGAGGAGCCCCCGCCCCCCGCAAACCAAGAAGCCACCCGGGCGGCCCGTTTGGAAGTCGCCCATAGTTTGGACCGTCGCCATTCTGGTGGCGATTGTGCTCTTATTGGTCGCGGCCTCGCGGGTTTGGACTGAGGTGTTGTGGTTCCAGCAGGTCGGTTTCTTGACTGTGTTCACCACCCAGTGGTTTGCCCGGATCGTGTTGTTCCTGATTGGCGGGGTCATTATGGCCGCCATCATTTGGCAGGCCATGTTTTTTGCCTTCAAAACCCGGCCGCTTTACCCGCCGGCCAGCACCGCCGGCGCTGGCAGTGCTGCCGCCGAAGCGGTGGCCAGATACCGTGAGATGCTCGACCCGGCCAGGCGTTGGGCCCTGGTGTTGGTGCCGGCCTTCCTGGGCATCTTCGCCGGTATCAACGCCCAGGCTCGCTGGCAAGATGTTCTGCTGGCGCTGAACTCGCACTCCTTCGGTTTCACTGATCCCCAATTTGGACTTGACGCCTCGTTTTACGTTTTCCAGTTGCCGGCAATCCGCTTTGCTGTTTCGTTCCTGATGGCCGCCGTGGCATTGTCGTTGGTGTTGGCCTTTGTCATCCAATACCTCTATGGCGGTGTCAAGTTTGGGCCTGGTGTAACCGACCGGGTGACCAAGGGCGCGCGGGCTCAACTGGGTATCACCGCAGCCGTATTCTGCCTGTTCGCGGCCGGGCAGTACTGGCTTGACCGGTACTCGATGATGAATATGCAAGGCGAGATGTTTGACGGCGCCGGCTACACCGCCGTCCACGCCACAATGCCGGCCAAAGCCTTGTTGGCGTTTATCGCACTGTTCGTGGCGGCACTGTTCGTAGTGGCCTCAATGCTGGGCGACTGGAAGCTGCCTGCCATTGGCTTGGGGCTGATGGTGCTGTCGCTGGTTGCGGTGGGCTGGGCCTACCCGGCGCTGATCCAGAAGTTCTCGGTTGACCCTTCGGCTCAGACCAAAGAGGCGCCCTACATCCAGCGCAATATCGACGCCACCCGCATGGCTTTCAACATTGATGACGTCGAAGTGGCGGATTATTCGGCCAAGACGTCTGCCGAAAAAGGCGCCCTGCGTGAAGACGCCGATACCACCGCCTCGATCCGTCTGCTTGACCCGACCTTGGTGACACCAACCTTCAGGCAAAAGCAACAGAACAAGCAGTACTACGACTTCCCCGAGTACTTGGCGGTTGACCGTTACAACATCGACGGCACCAACCGCGACACAGTCATCGCGGTGCGGGACCTCAAGATCGAAGGTCTGGGCGATAACGCCACCTGGGTCAACTCCCACACTGTTTACACCCACGGCTACGGCGTGGTGGCGGCCTACGGCAATACCACCGACACTCAGGGCTGGCCGGCCTTCTATGAAGGCGATATTCCGGCCATCGGCGAGCTCAACGTCGACGAGCCAAGGGTCTATTTCGGTACGTCCTCACCCGACTATTCGATTGTCGGTGGACCCAAGGGCGGGCAGAAGGTTGAGCTGGACTACCCATCAGATGACGACGGCGGCGACCGGCAGGTCAACACCACCTTCACCGGCGATGGAGGGCCCAACGTGGGCTCGCCGCTGAACAAGCTGCTTTATGCCTTGCGCTTTGCGTCAACCAACATCTTGTTCTCTTCGAACGTCAACTCCGAGTCGCAGATCCTCTACTATCGCGACCCGGTCACCCGGGTGCTCAAAGTGGCACCCTATTTGACCGCAGACGAACGAACCTACCCGGCGGTGGTGGACGGCCGGATCGTCTGGGTGGTCGACGCTTACACCACGACCGAAAGCTTCCCCTATTCCAGGCACGCCGTCTTGTCGACAGCAACCCAGGACTCGATCACGGCTCGTTTTGGCGGCAATGTGGCCGGCATGAACCGCCTGGGCGGCGACTCGGTCAACTACATCCGCAACTCAGTCAAAGCCGTGGTCGACGCCTATGACGGTAGTGTCAGGCTCTACGCCTGGGACACCGAGGACCCGGTGCTCAAGACCTGGGCCGCGATTTACTCCAATACCTTGACACCGGCATCGGAAATCTCCGGGTCTTTGATGAGCCACCTGCGCTACCCAGAGTCACTCTTCAAGGTCCAACGCGCCATGCTGGAGCGTTACCACGTGACCGAGGCAAAGACTTTCTACGGTGGCCAAGACTTTTGGAAGATTCCGAACGACCCGACCAAGGATGACCAGACCCAGCAGCCGCCCTACTACCTGACTTTGAAGATGCCGTCGCAAGAAGAGGCCACCTTCTCGCTCAGTTCTTCATACATTCTGGCTGGTCAGGGCACCTCTGATAGATCGGTGCTGAAAGGATTCTTGGCGGTCGACTCAGAGACCGGCGACCAGAAGGGCAAAGTGGCGCCCGGCTACGGCAAGATGCGGCTGCTGCAATTGCCGCAAGGCCTGTCGGTGGCCGGTCCAGGCCAGGTGCAAAACACCTTCAATTCCGACGCCAACGTCAAGAGCCAGATCCGATTGCTGCAAGACCAGGGCACAGAGGTGCTCAAAGGCAATTTGCTGACTTTGCCTGTGGGCGGCGGGTTGTTGTATGTCCAGCCACTTTACGTTCAAGCCACCACCGGCACCAAGTTCCCGTCGCTGCAAAAGGTGGTGGTTGGTTTTGGCGACCAGGTTGGCGTAGCCAACACCTTGAACGAGGCCTTGGATATGGTCTTTGGTGGCGAGTCTGGGGCCGCCGCCGGCGATGTTGGTGTGACCAAGGACCCGGGCCTCGATACCGGCGGTGAGACTCCGCCGGTGGACGATGGCGGTGTTACGCCTTCACCCAGTCCGTCGCCATCGCCATCGCCTTCTGCTGGCGCTTCTGACCTGGACCAAGCCCTGGCCGACGCGCAACAGGCTTTGCAGGATGCCGATGCGGCCCTCAAGGCCGGTGATTGGCCGGCCTACGGCCGAGCCCAGGATGCGTTGAAGGACGCGCTCAGCAGAGCCCAAGAGGCCCAGGCCAAGGCCACCGGCAAAGCCACTTAGCCGGCCATAGCCGTGGTGGGTGCCGCTGCCAAGGGACAGCCGGTGGCCGTTATCAAGGCAGAACAGCGACGCCAATTTTGACAGCCGCGGCTGCCAGATCGGCATCAAGCGTGGCCAAAGGCAAGCCCTGAGCTCTGGCCAAAGCCAGGTAGGCGGCATCGTAGGCCAATAACCCGTGCTGATACGCGGTGGCGACTAGTTCTTCGCTGTTCGGCCGGCCGGCGCACACGTCCAACGGCAGCGAATCGAGTAGGGCCCTCAGCCTGTGCAGTTCTGCCTCGGCTAGCCGTCCTTTCCGCATTGCTGTCACCAGAGCGTTGCTGATCTCATAGACCCAAAGAGGGGGAATAATGCCGCCTTCGCGCTGGACACGCAATAAAACTCCATCTGTCGCTGGGGTGGCTTCGTCTTCAAAGCACCAGGCCAACGCCACAGAGGCGTCAACAACTATCACTGCCGGCCCTCGTCGATGAGCTCGCGGACACTAAGTCCGCCCAGCCGAACCCCCTGCCGGGCCTTCCGGAATGCCTCCACGACCTCATCAGGGTCGCCACCAGCTGCGGGATTGACTGGCGTCAGCCGGGCCACTGGTGTGCCGTGGCGCAGGATCGTGATTGTGTGGCCGGCCGCGACCTGGTCGAGCAGTTGGGACAGATGTGTCTTGGCCTCATACGCCCCAACAGTGGTCTTGGTCATGATTTCAGACTAGTCGACGACTAGTCTGAAATCAAGGTTGTGGCGGCACCTGAGCCCTGCTGGATCCATCACGGCTCGCGGCGAAGGCCGGTTGGTGAAGGCGGCCGAGAAACCAGACTTGATGCTTGGCGGTGTCATGGCGTAATCTTGCGGGGCTGAACGACGCGGGGTGGAGCAGTTCGGTAGCTCGCCGGGCTCATAACCCGGAGGTCGGTGGTTCAAATCCACCCCCCGCTACTTGTCCAAGGGTCTGACCAGTGGAAACACTTGCCAGGCCCTTGTGACTCTTCTCCGGCGCGATCCCAAGTGTCCATTTGCTGTCCACTTTCAGCGGGATTTTGTCCGGTTCGGACGCGTTTCGGCGAGCACAAACGGGTGCCGTTGAGACCGCCTGTCGGCGGTCGAGGGCTCCGCAGGTGCGTCCAAAAACTGCCGAGATTTCGAAGCCTCGACCGCCGCCAGGCACCATTTGACCCTTCCCATACCTGGGAGATACTTCCCGAATCCAGCACCTGTTACGGCTCGCTTTCCGCGGGTAGTGAGTCATTCTGGTATTGTCAATTGCAACCTTACTTGCCAGATATGTTAGAAAAACGGTTTCAAATGACAGAAACGAGGGCCTTGCCGCGTCGCGTGGCTGGGGTTGTCGAGCGACTGGAGATTGACCAACCGCGCGTCGTCACCATGCGTGAGCTTGCCCGGATCGCTGTCGATGTGGGGGCGTGTTCTGACATAGCAGATGCTCCGAAACTGGCTTACTGGCTGCAAACCCTGGGCTGGCTAGGGAGTTTGCGAACCGAAGGCGTGTGGGAGTTCCTTCCTGGCGCGCGAGCTGGGGCGTACGGGTCGGGTGACCGGTTCATTGAGTTCAGGGCACAACGGGCTGTCTACCCTTGGTGGCCTGGTGTCTTGGCAATGGAGTCGGCGGCGAGCTTACTAGGCCTGGCTCAGCGGCTTCCGACCAGCGAAGTTGTTGCTTTACCTGCGGGGGTGGCCTTACCCAAGGCGTTGTCTGTGTGGCGTTACGTCACGGTTGCTCTGCCGGACTCTGCTCAGGTTGAGCGTGATGGGTTGGTCTATTGGAGCATGACTGGGCTGATCGCTGGAATAGCTTTCCGCCCATCAGGTTACCGAGACCTAGCTGGGCTGGCTCAGTGGTTGCCCGAGGCGGGTGCCCAACTGGATCAGAGCATTCTGATGGAAGCTTTGGAGGCTGCCGCTTCGTCGGTGCGTCAGCGGGCGGCCTACCTGGCTCGGCTGGCTGGCGCTGATGCCGTCGCTATGGCCCTGCTTGCAGGGCATCTTCCTGTTAGGCCGGTCTGGTATGGGCCTACCCGTGCGGCTGGAGCTCGATACGACCCGGTCACAGGTGTATCCGACGGTGATCTGGCACCGTACCTGACAGGAGGTTTCGGATCATGACCGGTATCACCGAGGGCTACCTGGCCCGCCACTACCAGGGCATCCGGGGTGCCAGAGATGCCGCTTTGCTTGACATCGCTCAGGACCATGCCCTCTACCACTTGCACCATGTCGGCTTGTTCGACCGTGGCTTGGTGTTCAAAGGCGGCACCGCGCTGCGCAAATACCGGGCAGGTAGAAGTGGCAGGTTCTCTACCGATCTCGACTTCGCCGCCCCGGACGAAACGCTGGCCATTGACACGCTCAGCACCATTGAAGACATTGACATTGATGACTTCCGTTTCCAAGCCGTCGATCTGGGGGATGACGGGAGGCGCGCCACCCTCATAGTTGATACGCCATTCGGGCGCCCGAACATCGCCGCCAAGATAGAACTGGCCAGGCACCCGCTCAGCTTGTCTGTGGAGCTTTTGGCGCCCATTCCGGTTCCGATCCACCGCCTTTACGGCTTCGACGTGCCAGCCGTGCCCGTCGTCAATCAAGCTGAGGCCATCGCTGAGAAGCTTGCCCGTTTCCGTCGCGTCGATCTGGCCCGTGACCTCTACGACCTCGCCTGGTATGCCAAGCGTCCGTTCAATGAACCGCTGGTGCGTCGCCTATGGATTCTGAAGACCTATCGGGACATCGTTCATGACAAGCGCGGCGACAAACCCATCGACCCCGAACAAGTCCTCCGTATCCGCAAGGCCGATGCTTTCCGCAGCGAGGACATCGGTTACCTCACCGGCAAGGTCGATATTTCCGGTTGGATGGCAACAGTCGCCAGTCGTTTCGGCTTCCTCCGAGACCTTGATGACCAAGAACAGCTTTGGTGCACCTGCAACCTGCGCGATGATTACGACGTCACACAGGCCTTCGCCGCAATCAGCGACTGGCCGACACCCGCTTCGTAGCCACGCCGTCCAACTCGATTCTTACTTTGACTGGGAGATATGTCCCGGTTATGCGTAGTGATTCACGCGACGTGAGTACGTTGCAATACCTCGGCTAACCAAGATCAAGATGCTCGGCGACATAGTCGGCGGGCAGGATCGCCGACGCACCTCGGGTGTACCCGGCGCGACGAACCGTCACCGCACCGTCATGGTGGGTCTTGAGGATGGTCCACCGGTCACCATTGCGGACCCACCCTGTTCTGCCTGCGATCAGGTGACGATTGTTCTGCCGGGTGATGACGGTGTCTCCAGTCGACACACGGCTCCCGTCGTTCACCTCAAGTTCCCGCTGCGGATCGACCTGCCCCGCCAGAATCCGGTCATGGCGTGCTTGCCGGTTCAACTCCTGGACCGTGGTCAAGGCGTCGGCAACGAGGAGCGAAGCCACCCCTTGAGTGGTGTCGTCTCGCCATGCTTCATACGCCAGTTGGGTGACTTGGTCGAGATCCCCATCAATCAACCTGCCGTGGGTTTCATACTGGTCGAGTGCCGCAGGGTCGGCGTGACGTAGGGCGAGGGACGCGGTTTTCTCCCATTCGTTCGTGAACCGGTGAATGTCGGTCAACTCCGGGGCGTCCCTGCGGTTGGCGACAAGCATGGTGAACGCACCACCAGCATCAACAGCTTGGAGTTGCGCCCAATCACCCACGAGCACCACTTTCGCGCCCGCCTGGTTGGCGAGGCTGGTGATTCGGTCCAGGGTGAAGGTTCCCGCGAGCGAGGCTTCGTCGATGATCACCAGTTGCCCTGGTTGGTAGTCCACGCCTGTGTGGTCGTGGAGGGCTAGCCAGCGAGCGGTGTTCTCGGTGGGGATGCCGAGGTCCTCACCCAACACGGCGGCAGCGGTCGCTGAGGGTGCCAATCCGATCACCGATCCTGGCCCGTGCTCGGTTTCCCACGCGGTTCGCAACGATGTCAGCGCGGTGGTTTTCCCGGCACCTGCCGGGCCGACAAGCACGTCAAGCATCCGCCCCGAGGTGGTGATCCACGTCAGCGCATCGACCTGGTCAGGGCCGAGCATTCTGCCGTGCGAGTCTGGTTGCGCCGCGACTCGATGGATCGTGGCGTAAGGGACGACTGGGCCGGTTAAGACTTCCGTCAGTTCAGCGAGTCTGGTTTCGGCGTCGAAAAGGTCCTGGGAGGAGTACACGGTCATGTGTTTGGGGCGGAATCGTGAGGACCCATCAGGTCGGCGGAACTGATCCGGGGCCGACATCTCGGCTGGTGTCAGCCGCAGCGACTGATGTTCGGCGGCGTCACAGATCAACTCGGTCAGGGCCACCCGGTCGCCAGTAGATGCGAAGCGCCAACCCATGGTTTGCCGAGATGCCTCGGCGTGAAGATTCCAACGCCGCCAGGTCGACCGGCGTTCACCCACCGTGGCCAACACGGACAGCGCGAGGGCATCAATCATGTCAACAGGAATGTCATCGGCGCGAACCACGACAGACTCGGACTGCGCGATGACCCGCCGCGCCCAGCTGGTGGCATCCTCATCAAGCTGACTGGAGGCGCGCTGCCGCCACTCGGCAGTCAGATCCGCCAGCGAGCGGATCTGTTTGTCTGGTCTGGTCGCCAGTGTTGCCTGTTGACGCAACTGGAGGATCATCCGCCTCGAGGGGCGTCTGCCATGCTCGGCCACATAGGCGGCGATCCGCCGGTCGGTTTCCTGGTCGATGTCGCCTGCCCTGGTGGAGAACATGCCGATCAAATCGTCACCTACCCCGGTGATCTCCCACGCCGGATTGCGGTCCCTGCCGCGTTCCCGCGCATCCCAATCGACACCTAGGACGCGGGTCATCCGGTCTGCCAGGACCGCGTTGTACAAAGCGGACAATGTGACCACTGCTGAGTGCATCGGACGCGAGTCGACGCTTCGCCATTTCCCATCATGGGCAGCGCACACCTTGTTCGCCACGACAACGTGCGTATGCAACTGGGGGTCGCCAGCTCGCGAGTCGTAATGGTCGAACCCGGTCGCCACGATCCCTGTCACATCGGCTTGGACAATTGACCCGTCACGAGCCTCCACTCCCGTGCGAGTCGCGACGACCTCCCGCTCCATGAAACCCACCACATCAGCGACCGCGTCATGATGCGCCTGTGCGATCAGCGCCTGAGTCCCAGCGTCAGCGACACCCCACAACACGCTCACCGACTTCGGGACACTAAAGGTGTAGTCGAACCCGGCGACGGCTCGACGCGTACCCCGCCGGGTCTCATCCTGCTCAATCTCCACCAGGGCCTGAGCACGCTCAGCGCCCGACAAGGCGGGGTCGAGTGCTCGAGCCCGCTGATCAACACGCTCGCTCACCGAGGCATACTGCGGATAGGCACGCCCGAGCGGTTCACCTGTCACCGGGTGACGCCCCTGACCGATCAGCAACTCCAACTGAGCCTCAGTGACAATCTCACCTTCACTGAGCATCTGGTCACCCAGCGAGGTGACACCTGATCCCATCCACCGTCCAGGTGGACAACCAGCCTCGTCGTAGTAACGCGTCAACGGAGTCGACAGTGACCGGTCGCCATCGCCCGCCGCCACCGATGTGAGCAGATACTTGTACCCATCCCCGGCGCTCATCAACCGCATCGACACCGTCACAAACGCTCCCTTCCACCACGAAGGTGAGCACGGACCCCCCGACTGCCAACGGTGTGAGGAGAATATTCAGCCTGACAAGGTAAGGCGACTGGTGCGGCAAGGATCGACGGTGACCTTCAGCAGGGGTGATCACTGCTCGAAAGGGCTGGAGCGACAGTGCGGGCTGGGTGATTATGTGGTCGGATGAGTGGAGTCAAGGTCGTTCATGGCCGGTCCCCTCTCGTCGGAGTCCTCGCTAATGTTGCGGGATGGTCAGGCGTCGAAAAGACCCACCCGTACGGGGCCAGAGGACTAGACGATGAGTTCTACGGTGAGCGTCATTTGTTTGGTCTCTCAGGCACAGTCACCTCTCGTGACACCGTCACTTCTGAAGGTCGGGTGAGCCAACCATGCAGTGAGTTCAGCCGGTGTACCAGCTAGGTGAGTTCCGAAGCTATGAATGTCCTGCCTGCTCTGGAGCGCGTGCCGCAATGCGTTGTCGGTCATCACAGCGTCACAATATGCAAACGCGGTCGACAGTGCGTCGATGTCGAAGACGTCGTTCACTTTCCATGATCGCCGTGGGTCTTTGTGATAGGCGGTCTTGACGCTGATGGCCACCTGGACGTGCGGCATGGCCGTGATTAGGGCTATCCACCGATCTGGCGTCATGTCGACCCATGACAGCCCGTCGCTCACTCTCTCAAGCAGATGACGGTTTATCAGGTCGACCCACTCGCCAATGACTTCCCTGCCTGTGACGAAGTCTCTGAGGCGACCGGCGCGAAGCTCAGGGTTCTTGTCCAGGATGGAGACCGACTCCACTTCCCATGCCAGGCGGCTGTCCATGCCCACGTCAACGCTTTCGGGCCTGTAGCCGTAGTTCGCTCTCAAATCCGCATCCTGGGCATCGGTCGGACCGCGCAGCATGATCTGTTCGAACTGCATTCGTCCGTCGAGAAACAAGCTGTCGAGTTCCGCCGATCCGACCAACTTGCGAACAGCATCGGTCACATTTTCACAGCCTGAGTCTTGCACTTTGAAGGCGATTTTGATCCCGTAGGCTTGACCTGAGCCGAAGCCGACCAAGGGGATCTGCCAGGAGGGTGGCGGCTCCCCAGCGATTGCCGCCACGCCGCTCGCAATCTCCAGTTGAGCCAGAGGCTTCGGGCCGAGAATGTACTGAAGTCCGCTCAGTCGCTCCATGAGGGCTGCGACTCTCGCCCGTTGTGGATTCTTGCTCTTGTTGATTTCCCAGAGGTGCTGCAGCGAAAGCGGAACCACGACTTGGTGGTTATCGACTGCTCTTTCCAGGGCCGTCAGGAGGTGCGCATTCTCGGTGGGGACGTTCGGGTTTCCTGCCCGCGAGCGTGCCATGTAGATGAAGTGGTTGATATCCAGGTATACCGATGGCACACCAGGCCACTGCATCTGGGGCCACACCAGTTCGGCAGCGATATCAGCGCGGTTCGACATCGGTCGTTCTCCGTCCAGTTGCGCTCTCACTAGGGGGACGGCACTTCTGTGTCCAAGTCCTTGTCACTTCGCTCCACCGGCCTCCTCTGTCTCATCCGCTTCAGGATCGTTACTGCTCTGCGTCAGCCACTCGGCTCTGGCAAGCAGCTCATCAAAGGTGATGATCTCCGGAGCATGCGTGTTTCGCCTGAGTAACTGGAATGACCGAACTTTGTCCGGATTGTCACCTCCCGCATGCCCGCGCAGTTCTGCCAGACTCCCGATGACGAGGAACGACCTTGGTTGGACGAGGTACGTGACGTCATTAGGGATCTCACCACCGTCCGAGTCACGCGCGTAAATACGGTCGCCAATCTGCTGTGTCGCCAAATGCACGGTGCCCTGACACTGGGCGATTCCGCCAGCGAGTTCCTCTGATGCAGACCAGCAACCAGGCCTGTACTCCCTACCAAGCAGAGGCGCCCGGTGGTGTTTGAACTCGGCAAACACCATGGAGCTGACGATGCCAGCGGTGCGAAGTAAGGCATCCGCACGCTTGCCAACTCCAGAAATAGATCGGCCCGTGACAACCTGTTCAAGTTTCTCATCGCTCCAAGAGGTAAGGAGCTGTCCCGTCAGCCCAACACCGAGAATCCAGGAGTTCTCCTCGAAGAACGTCTGCCACACGGCTTCACTGCCTGCCACTCCCAGGCGCTGCTTCTCAGCGTCAAAGAAACCTTGATCCTCAAGCAACCGGCGAAAATGGTCTACTGCAACACGCCGGTTGGCCGTCGCCACCACGTCCTTTGCATTGACATTGCCCTCGATGACCTGTCTGATGGCGTCCGGGTCAGCATCGTACGCGGAGATCAGCGCCGTCGGGTCCGAGAACACTTGTCTGACCAGGGCATCGTCGATGCGGGTTGTGTACTCGTCGCCCTGGATCGGCACGTAGTCCAGGTTACGTAGTGTCTCAACCAACGACTCAGCCTCCCGGCCCGACAGAGCCAGCACAGTGACGCACTCGAGGCCGTCTTTCGACTGCTTCAGCTTCTGAATCCATAGGTCCTTAACATGCTTCGCATCACGCGCCACCAGGAGTTTGATCTGCACACGACCGCCTGGCGACCTACGGATGTCCCACGCATGGCCATCTACTTCGACGTGAATGTCACCGTCAATGAGTTCTTCATACACCTTGTAGACGAACCGTGCTGGTTGCCCGTCATCGGCAGATCCCGGCCTCTTCAGCCTAAAAGTCCTAGACAGGTACGTCCTATCTAGCTGGCGGCCAACCATGTATGTCGTTTCATCCGGCTCGGCCAGGTCCCAGAAATCCCGATCATCTATGGTCATGGTGCCTCCTGTCTACCTGGTTCGACCTGCTTGGCACGTACACGGTGAAACCACCGCTTCTGGTTAACTAGGCAACGCACCTTTGTTGGGCCGGTGAGCCACTCCACGTCAACTCTCCCCATCAGCAGTGATCGCTCCAGCCTCGCTGAAAGTCAGGCGCGGCAACGAGTCGACGATCTCGACGGTGCGCATGCTGACGGTGACGATGCGGGTGAGTAGGTCGAGTATGTAGCGGGGTTGACCATGCTCGCTGGACCAATCATTAGGGTCGTTCACGATGCCGGAGGCCTTGTCGGTCTTGACTTGGTAGCGCTCGATGATCCAATCGATGGCGCTGCGCGCACCGAGCATGTACTCCTGCGCCTCGGGCGGGATACCGTTGATCGTGATGTGTGGGTTGTAGATGACGGTGGTCTTGTCAGGCACCAGCTTGCCGTCTACTCGCCTTTTGCCGTAGGCCATCTTCTGCACCTGGAACCAGGCGTGCTCATCCCCCTGGGGGTCGTTTCCGGTGATGGTTAGGCCGGGCAACGGCTCCATCTGCTCGTATCCAACGTGGAGGTCGAACAGCTCGCGGCCTGCCTCGACGAATGCTTCGAAGATCTCGCGGGTGTTGACCTTGGGGATTCGCGGAAGCATCTTTTTTAGGTCTGCCGCGAAAGTCTCTCGGTAGTCCTGGCTGTGTAACAGGGCGTAGGCGTAGTAGAAGATGTCGTCCTTGGTGGTTTGACTACCATAGGTCAGTTGGTAGTCGACAAGCGCTGCATCCGTTACATTGTCGATTCGCCGGTGCCCATCGACGATGACGACTTCAGGCTCGTCAAACGAGAACGCCCCTTGAGGGGTTGTCGGGTCGTCAAGCGGCTCGTAGCGCCAGCGCGGGAAGAACTGGCCGGGGTTGCCCGCCCCTCCAACGACCAAATTCGGTATCCGGTCGGTTGCAAGGACGCTAAACGGTGCCGCAGA
>Ga0123356_10000402_pt1 | contig 49347 bp, 32 predicted proteins | sample TergutEmb28metaG_2_FD_92546 | JGI IMG/M metagenome (GOLD analysis project Ga0123356, IMG submission 92546) | Embiratermes neotenicus P3 segment gut microbial communities from Petit-Saut dam, French Guiana - Emb289 P3 | ecosystem: Host-associated > Arthropoda: Insects > Digestive system > Gut ...
AAGACGGTTCTGCATCGCTCCAAGAGCTGATCTCTGGTTAGAAACCTTCTGAAGAGCGTTGTTGATAGTCTCAATACCGACTGCCGCGCCCCACTGTGTGGTAACGTCAACTTTATCGATACCGAGAGCCTTTGAACGCATGTCACCCATAGAGAGCCATGTGGTCTGACCGCTGTTAGCGCCGGCCTGAACCATAACAGAGTCGTTAATGCTGTTTGACGCTGCTACGTACTTTGAGAATACAAAAGTCATTTTGTCGCCGACTTTTGTTTCAAAGTAGTTCGCCTCAAGGCTGTTTCCGGCGTTAGCAGAGAACTGCATGCCTGAACCGCCGTGAGCGAGGGTTACGCTGCCTGCGAACTTTGTGCCAGGGTTTGTAAACACTGTACCGGCCATAAGATTAATTTCATTAGCGCCTACTATAGAGCCAGCAGCAAGAGTACTGTCTTTGGCTATAGTGTAATGTGCAGCATTAGCGCCATCAGTGTCTATATCACCGTTAATAAGTGTTCCGGCGCTTACATTTTTAGCCAATGTAATGCTGCCGCTTGTCACTGTAACTCTGCCAGTAGGATCAGTAGCAGTAGAGCCAAGGTTAGTTGAGTGTGTAAGCACAGTACCGTCAGCAAGCGTAATGCTCTTGCCAGCAGCAACTATACTGTCACCAACTTTCATAATACCGTTGGAGCCGTCAGACTCTGTAGAATATGAAACCTCAACCTCTTTACCATTTACCATCAGCGTGATAAAACCGCTATTAGTGGCACCGGCTGTGCTGATAGTAATATCACTGCCGCGGGCAAGAACGCTGCCTGCTTTAATGGTGGTAATATCCGCACTGCCAAGACTTATGCTGTTACCAATAGTAACGTTAACATTAAACGCACCGGCGCTGGCCACAGTATAGTTAGTCGCTTCAACTAAAACCGTACTTCCAGGATTTGCGAGTACTGAATCTGTAGTAAGCACACTCTGAGAAGCGATTGTAAAAGAAGAGGCTGCAGTGGAACCAAGGCTGAGATTATCAACTCCAATGTAGCCGTTTACCACTGTGAATTTACCGCCGCCGTCGTTTCTGATAACAGAACCATCGTTAAGAGTTACGCTTCTGCCAACTTCAATCGTTTTAATAGCTTTATCAGTATCGTCAGGATCAAGAATCTGCAGTTCGCCATTAGTGGTATATCTGATACCGCCGATACCGCTGGTGTCGGAGTTGGACACACCAACTGAACCGCCGCTTCTGAGTGTAATAGAGCTGCCGGAAGCGATTTGTGAGCCGTTTCCTACACTGCTGATTACAGTATGATTAACAGCCGCTCCAAGAGTGAAGGTATTACCGCTAATACCGTCTAAATCCGAAATAGCGGAACCTGTAGTCATACCGGCAGTACCGAGAAATACACGACCACCGTCTGCAATAATAGTGTCGGCTTTCAGGTTGCTTGCTTCAACAGGCTGATTTTTCTGAGCTTCAATAAACTCAAAAACCTTACCGTCCGGGCCAACCAATCTGAAGTCATTAGCGTTATAGACAGATACTGCGCCGTCTTTAGTCTGGTTCACTTTAAGCAGCATATAAGCGCCGTCAAAAGCAAATGACTTATCTGCAGCTATGCTGGCGCGCATCGCCTTCTCATCGTCAGAATTTATCACAATACCGGAGTTATTGTTAATGCGCATAGCTCCGTCTACTTCTTTAGCAATACCTCTTGCACTTCCTTCAAGAAGCTTCTTAGTGTTAAATTCTGTAGTGTTACCGATACGGTCAACTTCTGCCTTAAGCTGTTCCAACTCATCCTGAATCGCTTTGATATCAGCTTCTGCATAAGTTCCGTTAGCGGCCTGAACTGCAAGTTCACGCATTCTCTGAATAATCGCATGTGTTTCACCCAGCGCGCCTTCCGCTGTCTGAATCAATGAAATAGCATCCTGTGAGTTACGTGAAGCCTGACCAAGACCACGAATCTGACCTCTCATTTTCTCAGAGATAGCGAGACCGGCAGCATCGTCTCCGGCGCGGTTGATACGAAAACCGCTTGAGAGCTTTTCCATAGACTTTGAACCTTGGAGCTGACTGATACCAAGCTGTCTGTGAGTGTTAATGGCGGGCAGATTGTTGTTAATACGCATACTTCCTCCTTGAAGTAGTTTGTTTGTAAATGGGCGGCATCCTTACCACCCTGTTTATTTTACTTTTTGTTTTTGCGGTCTCTTCTTTCTCGCGGCTACGGCGCCGAAGCAGCTTTCTGAGGAGTCCACATTCATGTTTATCGTCTTTTTTTTTTTCGGACTTTAGCGATTTAGAAAAAAAGTTGAAAAATTATTTTTTTGCGTGTAAAGAGGGGCAAGAGCTTAGGGGATGATTGATATGGGCAAAGGCTGATGATTATCAGCCTCTGCTTTAATATTACTGGTTATTTGGATACAGAAGCCTAATACGCGGACCTTCCACTATTCTCAGTGGTTTTTTCATCTCGTTCGCGAACTTCTGCAGAACCTCGGCCGATTCTTTTTTTAACTCCTCAAACGTCATATTCGCATGCCGTGCTGAGTTTTCATCGCGGATTTTTCTAATCATCGTCATTGCTTCGCTTTCCATTATTCTCCTCCTTCAGTAAGCATTGTTGGCGAAATAATACTAATCTGTTTATAATGGTTTGTGGCATTTACAAACTTAACTTTGTCTATTGTTCTATAGTTTACGATATGTTTGAAATTCCATGATACTACAATGTCACAATTATTAACCACGGCAAAAGCTATGTGCCTGCAATCATCAATACTGTTATGATTCAGGACGCCATTTTTGAGATACTCTTCGGAAAGCACTTTGACTTCATCGGATATCTGCAAAGTTTGAATATTACATCCATCAATCTTGTCCCTCATTTTCCCGCGCTTGGGTTCATAACACCTGTCAATTTCTTCAATTGTCGTGTCAGAAATAAAAACTTCATACTTACCATCAATAAAATCCTGCCACAGCTTGTTTGTGTCCAACATCTTTTCAGGCGCGTCTTCCGCAAAAAGGTGGCTGATAACAGACGTGTCAAAATAAAGTTTAAGCTTTTTCATTTTTAGCCCTTACCGTAGTTTATTTATAATATACAATATGTATGCGAATACTTTGCCGGGATTATTTCTGTAAAAAATGCCGAGAGTTAAAAAAGCAGGAGACGGGGATCGAACCCGCAACATCAACCTTGGGAAGGTTGCACTCTACCATTGAGTCACTCCTGCGCGGTAATTGTAGGATAATTAAGATAAATAAGAGCGCGCGGGATGTCAAGAATTATGCGGCGGCGGGTTGCTGATTCTGTAAAAATTGTTTTTAACTCTGGAAAAAACTTATTTTATGGATGGTGAAAAATATACTTATCAATAAATGGCTGAAAAGGTTAAGATAATGGCTGATAAAATTAAGATGGTTAACGGCGCTCTTGATGTACCTCAAAATCCAATTATTCCTTATATAGAGGGAGACGGCACAGGGCCTGATATATGGCGCGCTTCGCAGTTTACGCTTGACACGGCGGTAGAAAAGGCTTACGGCGGAAAGCGGCGGATTGAATGGAAAGAGGTTTTAGCCGGAGAAAAGGCTTTTAATAAGACGGGCAGCTGGCTTCCAGATGAAACTATTGATATTTTCAGAGAGTATTTGCTGGGACTAAAGGGGCCTCTTACAACGCCTGTGGGCGGCGGAATCCGTTCGCTTAATGTTGCGCTGCGCCAAATTCTTGACCTTTACGTATGTTTAAGACCGGTGCGTTACTTTAATGGAGTGCCTTCCCCTGTGAAATCTCCTGAAAAATGCGACATGGTGATTTTCAGAGAGAATACCGAGGATGTGTATTCGGGTAAAGAGGTTGAAGCGGGCGGCGAAAAGGCGCTTAAGCTTATAGCGTTTTTAAAAGATGAGTTCGGGTGGACAATAAAAGAGGACAGCGGCATAGGCATAAAACCGATATCAAAAAGCGGCTCAGAGAGACTTGTCAGAGCTGCTATTGAATACGCGTTAGCTAATAACCGTAAAAGCGTAACCCTTGTCCACAAAGGCAATATTCAGAAATTTACTGAGGGCGCTTTCAGAAATTGGGGGTATGAGCTTGCAAAAAAAGAGTACGCTGGGAAACTTGTGAGCTGGGATGAGTGCGGCGGGAAGCCTTCAGCAGGGCAGATCCTCGTAAAAGACGCAATTGCGGATATTTTCTTTCAGCAGGCGCTCACACGGCCGGATGAGTTTGACGTTGTGGCTACAATGAATCTTAACGGTGATTATATCAGTGACGCGCTTGCGGCTCAGGTGGGCGGCATTGGAATCGCTCCGGGCGCAAATATCAATTATTTGACCGGACACGCTATTTTTGAGGCAACTCATGGTACCGCTCCCAAATACGCGAATCAGGACAAGGTTAATCCCTCGTCAGTTATTCTTTCCGGTGAGATGATGCTTAGATACATGAAATGGAATGAGGCTGCCGACCTTGTAATAAAGGGTATTGAGGGCGCTATCGCCAAAAAAACGGTTACTTATGATTTCGCGCGGTTAATGGAAAACGCGCAGTGCGTATCCTGTTCGCAGTTTGGCAAAGAGATAGTTAATAATATGTAAGGAGCAGTCCATGATACCATTACCAATTGCAATCGGCGCAATACTTCTGATATTGCTTATAGTGGTTGTTATAAAAGTCGTGACAGGCAAAGAGGAAGCGCCGCCGGACGAACCGTTGGATAAAATTATCCACGTGAGCGGTATTTATTCCATAGTACGCAAGAGTCCGCGGGAAGATTTGATAAAATTGCGTCCTTCTGAAGAAATAATCCGGCAATATCTCGCAGACCAAAACGTAGACATATACAATATCGCTCTGGGCAGCCCAGAGCGAAGCGCGCTTCTTGAGCACTGGAAAGAGCAAATGGACGTTAATCTGCTTGAAGTAGAGAACGGCGATAAAAGCGGGGCGGCATTTTACTATTACGACTTTCCGCAGGCTTGCGCCGCGTGCGCCCCTTTTATTTCCAGAGGGCATTTTGTGAGCCGTGAGGAGATTTACAGAAATCCGCAGTTAGTTCCCCCCTTTCATCTCGGATGCACATGTATTCTGTCAGCCCACAGCGGCGAAGCTGACCCGCTGAACTCCGCTGTAAGCGGTATGCGCCCTTTTTTCACAGATGAGAGCATGCCTGCGCTTCCTGAATGGAAATCTATAGTAACGCTTCCCAAAGCAGCAGAGGTGAGCAAGTGACAAAACAGATAAAAACAGGTCGTTTTGCCGCTATTACTACGGCAGTTAAAGGCCGAAAGTCTCGGTACAGCGACCTCACGATGGTTCGTGCAGTCGGTGTGCCGAGACTTTCGGCCTTTAACTGCCGCCATAATATTAAAGCGGTTATTGCCGCTTCTCTTTGTTTGATTTTATGCAGTATTGAGGCTTTTGCCATTGGTCAGTCGGCAGTTATCACGCTCTCTTTTCCTGTAGGCGCACGCCCCACGGCTATGGGAGAGGCGTTTACCGGACTTGCAAACGACGCTAACGCCACATTCTATAACCCTGCCGGACTTGGGCAGTCGCCGCTCAGTTCATCGTGGAAGACCCATTTTGGCGACAGCGCCTTTACTGCGGTCGCAGCGCGGTCTGCGTCTGCGTTTGGTGCAAGAAACTATGTGTGGGCGGGAATGGCAGGCGGGGTTACGCGGTTTAACGGAAAAATTTGGGAAAAGGGAGAGGTTTTTCTTTTAGAAGGGGATGAATCTATCCGCAGAATAGCGCAGCGGTATTTTGTTTCCGATAATAAGGCTATTATTGACAATGCGGTATTTGAAATTATGAAGGCGAACAGGCTTGGAATGAAACGCTACGAACAGCTTGTTATTTTGCTTAGAAATCAAAAAGAGGTTTTAGAGAGCGATTCCATAAAGTTTACGCCTGAAAGTTTCGCGAGAATGATAATGCTTCTGCCTGCCGACGAAGTTGAGAGTTATCATCTTCAAACACAGGTTTTGCCCAAAGCAATGGACGCGAAGGCGAAAAAAGACCTTGCGGACAATATAGTAAACGCTATGGAGATTGACGACAGGGGTCTTGAGCAGCTCACAGAGCTTGCCATTCCGTTTACAGTTGCAATCCGCGACAGCGTAACCGCGCTTGTGCTTGACAATGCGGAAAGGCTTTGGGTTGGTACCGTAAACGGTTTGTGGCGTTATCACGATAGCAAATGGAATCTTTATACCGCTGCGTCAGTTGGGCTTCCATCCGACCGGATTACAAGCCTGAGTTTAGCGTCTGGCGGTGATTTGGCTGTTGGAACTGAGATGGGTCTTGCGGTAATGCGCAATATCGAGTGGAGCAGTTTTACTAAAAAAGACGGTCTGCCTGACTCTTACATTACAGCTGTGGCGTTCACTCAAAGAGGGCAGCTCTATATCGGCACCCCGCACGGACTTGCCAAACAGGAAGGCAACGAATTTACCGTTTATGATACCTCTTCGGGGCTTCTTTCCCAGAGGGTCAGCGCGCTCTTCGCAGACTCTAAGGACCAGCTGTGGATTGGCGGTGAGAACGGCGTTACAATTCACTCCGGCGCAAGAAACTGGAAGCGTTACAGGTTCCCAGGTTCAAACATATACTCTTTTGCGGAACAGTCAAACGGTACTGTCTGGATAGGCTCCAACAAGGGCGTTATAACTTATAAAAGCGGTAAAACTGTAGTTGACAAAGATGGAAGAAGCACAGATAAACCGGAATGGAAAACTTACCACTCCAAAAACGCGCTTAAGAATGATAACGTGCGAGCCATATCTTCGTGTTCAAAGGATATGTGGGTTGCTACGGACGGGGCGCTTCACCAGTTTGACCAGGCGTCCATGCAGGTGCTTCTTTTTTACGAACAGCTGCTGCCCGCTTTCAGAATGAGCGACCTGTGGCACGCTTATCCGGCTATAATTATACCTACCGACGAGTGGGGAACTATCGGATTTTTTGTCAACTTCATTAACATGGGAAATAACGACAGGTGGGATGAACTTGAGGCTTATCTTGGGCAGTCAAGGTCTTGGGAAGGTGTGTTTGGAGTCTCTTACGGACTTCCCATAAAGGAAGATTTGTCGCTTGGGCTCAGCGCCAAATATATTCACAGCGTTCTTGACCAGGCGTCAGGCGGCGTGGGGCAGACATTCGCTATTGACGCGGGAGTATTAAAAAGAAATTTTTTAATTGACAAGTTCGACGTCGGGTTTATGTTACAGAACATGGGGCCTAAAATTTACTACCTTACCCCTGAAGAAGCTGACCCGATTCCTTTTTCGCTTCGTCTTGGTATGGCTTACCGGGCTATTCAAACCCCTTTTCACGAATTAACGCTTGTAACCGACCTGTACCGGGAAGTTGTAAAGACCTACCCGGACAAAACCCCCGATCCTTTCTGGAAAGCGTTGTGGACGGGTATGCTCAATGATAAAGATGAAGATTTTAAGTGGCAGATGCAGATGATAAACATAAGTACCGGATTAGAATACATGTACGCCGACTTCATGGCTCTGCGCACCGGTCTTTTAGCCGATTATCTTGGAGAGCGTTTTGAGCTTTCGCTTGGGCTTGGGGTAAAATATGCCAATATCAATTTTGATTTCTCATATATTTACGCGCCGGAAGATTTCATGGGCGGCCTGATGCGAACCATGAACAAGGAAAAAGACGGAGCGAGCGGCGTGCGCGACGGCCAGTGGAGACTGTCATTTTTGTTTAAGCTATAGGTACATCCAATGTCAAAACGTTTTTTTTATTTTTTTTTAGTTTTATTTTTCTGCAGTTTCCACGCAAACGCGCAGGAAAGACCGTTTAAATCAAGAAATTCGCTTCTAAAAAGCGCATCATCCAAAAACTTGGTAAAAACCGCCGCAGACTATCAATGGTCAATCAATTTCCCAAAAAACAGTAATGATAAAGATACGCTGCATATAATAGCGGTACGTGTGGAGTTTCAGCAAAATGACGCTTCTGCGCTTACAACCGGAAACGGACTTTTTGGAATACGCGGCCCTAACTCCAGAGATGAGCAGCAATTTTACTCAAATAATACCTATAAATTTGATAAACTCCCTCACGACTACAGTTACTTTCATAATCAACTGACAGCTCTTAGAAACTACTACGGTAAAGTTTCACGCGGCAAACTTGAGCTTAACCACTCCATCTATCCCGCCGGAAGCGGTCAAGTCGGCTATAGCGTACCGCACACAATGACGCATTACTCGCCGGGCTGGAAAAAAAGAGAGGAGAATGTTAATCAGTATTGGGACAGAAAAACTCATGGGTTAATGACTTTTGTAAGAGACGCGGTAAAAGTCACAGACAACGCCTCAGACTCCCCTTTCAGAAATCTTTATCAGGATGGGGACGGGGTTCTCAGGTTTATAAAAAATTCGGAGAAATCAGCTGCTGACCCTAAAGCTGTGATTCTCATTTTTCACGCAGGCGCCTCTTATCTAACAGACGGCGGTTTAGAGGGAGCCGCAGGCGCAAACACCCCTTCAGATATGATTGACGCGTTTATAGACCGGGAGTTTTTTAAATATTTTAAGGATACTCTGGGGCTTGAACAGGCTGGAATAAGCGTAACAGGCAGCGGCGGTCAAAAAATTTTGATTGACGAAGTGATGATGTGCTCCGAAACTTCAAATCAGGACGGACTTAACTGGGGAATACAGGGCGTTCTTGTAAATCAGATGGCGCGCCAGCTTGGTATTCCCGACCTTTTTTCCACATCAAGCGGAGTTACCGCAATAGGCGCTTTTTGCATTATGGACTTTGCGGGCTATTCGGCGGGACAGGGATTCATACCCCCCTACCCCAGCGCGTGGGTGCGGGCGTTTATGGGATGGGACACCCCGCGTACTGCTGGAGCAGGGAGTTCATACAATGTGAGAGCTCTCTCTGCGGCTCTTGATTCTCCAAAAGAGAGCGACACTACGATACTGCTCATACCAATTAACAATAACGAATACTACCTTGTTGAAAACCGTCAGCGCAATTTGACAGATGATAAAACGGTTTTCGGATATGAGGGGAACGTAATAAAGGCTTATCCGTTTAATGTAAATCTTGACAAAAACGTTAAAACGGAAAAAGGCAGCGTGATACTTGAGGCGAAAAACAACGACGTGAGCCTTCCCGCTTCCGGGGTATTGGTATGGCATATTGACGAGAGAGTATTAAGGCAGCGCATGAATTATAATTTTGTCAACGCCGACTCCTCATACCGCGGAGTACGCCTTGTAGAGGCTGACGGTCTCAATGTTCTTGGCGTTGAGTTCACAGACATGTTTTATCAGGCCGCGTTTGACTACGGCGGCGCGGATAAGGTTTTTCCGCACAGAACAATAAAAGATAATAAACAGGGCAAGCTTGTTAATTCAATGGGGCCATACAGCCGTCCGTCAACACGCGCAAATGACGGCGGACACAGCTATCTTAATATCGAATTCAGCCATACGGGCAATTATCCCGCTTCCATGCGCCATGAGCCTTCGCTGAGCTTTCAAAATGATACTATCATTAACTTTTCGGACAGTGTGTTCAGAGTTGATATAAGGTATGATTATTTGAAAGACGGCTGGCCGCGCAGGGCAGCGCCGGATAAATTCTTTGACCCGTTAATCACTGAAATAGCCTTATCGCCGTCATCAACAAATAAAGATACCGTATTTGCGTTATTGAGTGAATCCGGGAAGTTTTATCTTTTTTCTATAATTGACAATAGTAATGAAGAATCTTACGGAAATATGAAAGCGGATGTACATCATGTAAATTTTAAGGGCGATACGGCCGGCATTTCTCATGTAAACTTTTTTGATGATATTTCCGGCGCGTTTACTCTCCCCACAGCGGTTGCTAACACGATTTTCATCCCTTCAAAAAAATCTGAATTGCACATATACAATACCGTGAATATAAATGATAAAAAAATTATCAATCTTCCGGCAGTTCCGTCAAGCTATGTCTGCGGTATCAATACGGAGATGTGGGCTTTAGGGTTAACAGACGGACGTATCGTTACGGGAACAGCTGATAACATCACCAATACTGTAGACAAACTCAGCTCCAAGTCGCCTGTAAACGCGATTGCGGCTTTGAAGTTAAAGGATGATGAAGGGATATTCGCCGTTATACAGGATGACGGTACATTATCCGTAATTGATGATAAACTGACAGTAATCAAGCGGACAAATGTCAAAAACGGAATCGGCCCGTTTACAATAGTCACCGGCGATTTGGATAAATGCGGCAGAAGCGAGCTTGTAGTATCGGACAGCAGGCAGGGGCTTTGGGTCTACAATAGCGACCTTAAATTAGCGCGTGGCTGGAGTGAAAAACCTAACGACTGGGCTAATGTTTACCATGTTGACCCGCAGAACCGCAAAGAACGTGAATGGTATACGAAAAACTTCTCGGCTCCCGCTCTTGCGGATATTAACCGCAGCGGCAATCTTGACATTGTAGTAAGCGGAACAAACGGCATATACGCTCTTAACAGCCGGGGCGCGCTTTTGAGCCGCTGGCCTGCGTATCTTGACAACAGGTACTGGTATCAGCGCGGCAGCGTTACAGCCTCTCCTGTTGTCGTATCTGACAAAAGCAATCAGCCGCTCGTACTCTTCTCCTCCCCTACCGGAGAGCGTGCGACTTTCGCAATAACAAAAATTGAGAGCGCAGATAAAAAACGCGGCGTAGTGACTTTCAGAAGAGACGACGGTACTCTTGACAGTTTGTGGGATATAGGAGCGTCAACAATAGACACTATTTTAACTATCGGCGATTCGCTTATTTATCCATACGTCTTACCGGGCGGATTTGTTGACGCGCTTGGCGCAAACGCAATCCGGCCTTTAGAGAAAATGAACTCATGGGCGGTACCGCAGTCCCGCTGGCCGCTCTCTGCCGGTGCTCCGGTGACTACTTCGCCGCTTATTTACCGTACTGAGAATAATCCGGTACCTGATTTGTTTGCAGTTGCAAGTTCGGGGATGATTTACAGATGGCGGTTAGACGGAATCCTTACCGAAACGTTACACTGGCCGCAAAACGGTTTTGACGCCGCGCGCTCATTTGCTTACGGCGGAGCGCAGACTCAGCAAAAAGATATAATTACTGTGAAAGAGCCAATAACTTTCTGGAATTATCCCAATCCGACGTCAAAGGATGATACGCACACAACGTTTAAGTACCAGTTCAACGGGAAGGCAGCAAATGTCAGGCTTGACATATTCACTATAACCGGATACAGGGTTGATACTTTTAGAAATTTGAGCGGTGATTTTCCAGACTGGAATGAGCTCAAGGTGAATTTGAGAAAATACGGGCCTGGAATTTACAGATGCAGGATGGAAGCTACCATAAACGGTAAGAAGCATTCCAAACAGTGGAAAATGGCAGTGGTCAAATAATGCAGAATGCAGAATGCAGAAATAAAAAATACGGAAAGTTTATTTACAATCTGTTTGTATTGATACTGCTTTTTAACGGTATATTTTCCATTTGTTTTGCAAGCAAAAAACACAATGCCTACGGTCAAAAACATTATACTGTTGAATCCGCAAATTTCAGAGTTCATTATCACAGGGGGCTTGACCATTTAGTACCCAGAGTTGTAAATAAACTTGAACAGCTGCATGGAATTTTCACAGAGACATACCATATAGTTTTACCGCAAAAAACCGACGTCGTGCTATACGAAAGCGAAATACCCGACGCTTTCGCTTACCCGAACTTTAACTTCATATTCCTTGGCGTACACGACTACGAATACAACCTGCGCGGGAGCAGCGACTGGTTTGACGACGCGTTGACACATGAATATGCGCATGTTGTATCTATTGCCACAGGATTCAAGTTTCCTTCCTTTATTCCTCATCTGCAATTCGGTTATTTTACGCACCCAAACAGCGGCGTGCGCTTTGAGGGACTGCACGTATTTCCAACAGATATAATGCCGCCCTGGTTTCTTGAGGGAATAGCTCAATACGAAAGCAGCAGGCACGGAACCGACAGCTGGGACACTCACCGCGACATGATAATGCGCACCCTTACTCTAAGCGGTAAAACGCTCTCATGGCCTCACATGCAGGTGTTTACAGGCCGTGGGGATGACTTTGAAAAAACTTACAACCACGGTTTTTCGCTGATAATATATATATCCGAAACTTACGGTTATGAAAAAGTAGTATCACTCCTGAGAGAGAGCTCAAAAGTTGGAAAACTCTCTTTTGACAGCGCAATCAAGGCGGTGCTTGGTATCCCGGCAAAACAGCTTTATTCTGAGTGGCGCCAGTACCTTGACAATAAATACAGGGAGCAGATTACGGAAATCGGCCGGCAGGTATATGGCCGCAAAGTAAGCATTGACGGATATGACAACGGGTATCCGCGTTTTTCTCCTGACGGCGGTAAACTGTTTTTTATCTCAAACGGACTCAACGACTATTCTTTCCGCTCTCTTTTTTCTTATAACATGTCGGATACTGTTAAGGATGAAAAACAGAAAATAAAACATGAGATGGCTATAAGCAGTAATTATGATATTCACGCGCCAAGCGGCAAGATAGTTTACGTCAGCAGAAAATCATCGAAATCAATTCAGGAGCCAAAGAGAGGCGGACAAAGGACATTTGACCTTTTTATTGACACGCTGCCGCCCGAAAAGCCAAAGTTTTTCAAAAAGAAAACTGAAAAACAATTGACAACTCAAAGAAGCGTCTTTGCAGCCTCTTTTTCTCCATCCGGCGACCGCATCGCATGCGCAATAAGAAAATTTGACCGGTTTTTCTTAGCTATAACTGACACAAGCGGAAACGGTATGCGTATCATATATCCAAAAGTTAACTCAGCAGAAAACTTTTTTAAAAGCTCTTCACTGCCTGACAATAGCGATACTGTAAGTTTCAGCACAATATTTTCACTTAACTGGTCGCCGAACGGCAATCAAATCGCGGTTGATTATATTGACGGTACTCACCGTAAAATCGGCGTTTACGATACTCTTCACAAGAGCTTTTCCATAGTTTGCGATACTCCGCACGACCAGCGCAATCCATATTTTAACAGCGACGGTTCGGCGCTTTACTTTTCATCTGACCGCAGCGGTATATTTAATATTTACCGCTTTACATTTGATACCGGCAAATTAGAAAAACTGACGAATGTTTCGGGCGGAGCTTTTCACCCTTCACTTTCTCCAGATGGAAAAAAGCTTGCTTATTCAGGGTATGATAAAGACGGCTACGGGATTTATCTGCTTGATTCAATAAAAGTATTACAAACGGAAAACCTGTCCAAAGACGCGCTGACGCTCAGAGCGGCAAGAGAGAAGCATGATTATGCGGTTCCGCTGTCAAACCGCCGCGATTATTCCCGCTTTCCAAAACAGTTTCTTATGGTGCCAACGGTTCTTGTGGAACAGGCGGTAACGCGCGACGACGATGAGAATAAAGGCGTCGGCTGTTTAAAGGCCGGGGTTGTGGTCAATTTTATGGATCCTCTTGCATGGGCGGATGTGGGAAATGAGTTCGGAGCTTTTCTTTTGATAGATTTAAAACGAATAACCAAATTTTTAGATATTGACAAAGGATTAATAAGCCCTGCGGCAAGCTATGACGCCGGTATTTTTGGGACTACGAAAGCTCTGCCTGTGCAGCTTGACGCAGAGGTCATGATACGCGGCATTGCTGGTGAGGACTGGTTTTATGATGAGTCGGAAGAGACTAATCTGGTTCTTCCCTATAAAATTCAATTAACAAATGTTCTTGCCGGAGCAACGCACCCTCTTGGCGGCGGATTAAAGTTACAGCTCTTTGCAGGTCTTAACAGCTACGACGTCGCTCTTGATTTGGGCGACGCCTACGGCGAAAGCGTGTTCACCTATAACTTAAGTAAAGGATACAGGGTTGGTACGCTTGCATATTTTGTCAATCAGGCAAGAAACTCCCGCTCCAATATCTCTCCTTTAGGCATAGCCGCAAAAATGCAGTACAGCCTGTGGCGCCAGAACTCATTAAAAGAGGAGAACAGCTTTTCATTTGGAAGTTCAGGAATTAAAGAGCGTTACGACAACTACCTCTTTCATGAACTCAACGGACGCGCTCTGCTTGGAACCCCGTCACCGCTCTATCCAAAGCATGACCTGCACCTGACGCTTGGCGGTTCGTACCTTAAGACAATAGGCAGCTCAGAGATTCCATCCTTTTATCTTCCTGTCGCCCAGATACCGGGCTACGCCTTCTTCTATAAAGACGAAAAAAAAATTGTCGAATTCGGCGATACTTCAACAGTAAAGTATGATACGGTTCTCGTAACCGGAAGAGCGGTTCTAAGCGGTGAGTTTTCATACCGTTTCCCATTGTGGCCGGGCTCAATTGACCGCAAATTAAGCTTCCTCTACTTTGACAAGTTTTACGGTGCATTAAACGTAAGCGCAGGCGGCGGCTGGAACAATCCTAACGATGTATTTGATTTTAAACGCTCAGACTGGCTTATTGGCTATGGTACGGAACTCAGGCTTGAAGCTATCTCGTTTAACTCTTATCCTATGGCCGTAAAATTCAGATGGGACTACGGCGCAGACAAAGCGAAACCGGAGGTCTTTGTAGATGACCGGAAGGTTACTCTGGGCGGACACAGGTATGCGCTCTCCGTAGGCTTCAGTTTTGACGATTGGTATCTCATACCGGTTGTTGATTATTTCAGTCCGTCGCGGCTTGGCAATGATAGAGGATTTCGGCCTGTACGGAATTAGGATTTTTAATTTCGTTCCGTAGGGCGTTGCCCTGCTCTATATGATTATGGGGCTTCGCCCCGGTTTGGGAAGTAAAAACCGAGCTCCTTGGCAAGCTGCAAAGCCGATAGCTGCCCCGGGGCGACAGGTTTTCCAAGATATCCATAAGTAAATAACGAACCAAAAAGCGGCGCAATTACTCTGCTTACCATGCCGGTATCTCCCATAGCAATCGTAACAAGCGGAGTCTCACAATCTTCAGTAAACCGGAGCAGCCGGGTAACGTCAGAAGGTTCATTAGCCATAACCGCAATTTTTACAATCTGAGCGCCCTGTTCAAGCGAACGTTTTACAATGTCATTGAGTCCGTTTACATCAGGTGTTTTCTCGAAATCATGTTCGGAGACCATGATTGTTGATTTGCCCGCTTTAACCGCATCAGTTATTTCACGCCATTGAGGCGTACCAAGCTCAATATCAACGCAATCAACAAAGGGAGCGATAGCCTTGAATAATTCCACTCTGTTATTGCGGTTAGATTCGGTTTCTCTGATTGTACCGATAAGAGGCGCCGGTATTTCTTTTATATAAGGTATGATTTTGCCGATTGGTTTGTTTAGCAAGTCAATACGTATTTCAAACATGTCAACACCGCGCTCCTGCAATGTCTTCAATCTCTTTTGCGGTATAAAGCTGTCTATAATGCCAACTACGCGCGGGATATTTCCTAAACTCAGATTTTTAATTTTCATCTATATAAAATAGATATTGCGCGTTCATCAAGAAAGTGTGTCAGCCCATTTGGGATGCGTTCATACATTCCGCACTCTTCCCAAACTTCCTGACTCTCCATGCACATGTAAAGAGGCGCGTTACCATTATGATATTTTCTGAACTCGTCATCCATCGCTTTATAGAACTTAACACGCAGGGGTCTTGGATAGCGCAATTTACCATCCGCTCCCAGAATCATCTCTCCTGCAAAAAGCGGGAACTGTATCGAACGTTTGCTGAGTTCACTTTTAAGAGAGGGCATCGTTCTAAAACCGCCCATACTGCACCACGCTATACTTTGCGGTTTTTTTACATAATGGTAAATCATTGAAACAACTTCGCGGTACTCTTTCTCCCATCCGTCATACCAAACCATAGGGTCAAAGTGAAACGCTACGCTAAATCCCATCTCTTCACATAAGGCAGCCGCTTCAAGGCGTTTCTTTACAGGAGCGGTTCCTTTTTCTAATTGTTTGACCATTCTTTCTGTATTGAGTGAAAAACCTATAACTGCTTTCTGAGGATTTTTTATTTGTCCGAGTGTAGAAACATTTGCGCTTTTAGTTTTAAACTCAACAAGAACATTATCGTACCGGTCAAGAACATCCGCAACTTTTTTTGACAGGCCGAGCCTGTTCTCCAAAAAAAGCGAATCGCCAAATTCACCTGTGCCAAAACGTACCACGCCGGTTGCGCGTTCTTCCATTTTGCGGTGAACTTCACGCTCAAGGTCATCGAAGTTTTCATATACCGTTTGATGCTGATGATTAAAATAGACCTGAAGGACGCAGTAGCTGCAATACATCCCGCATCCTGTAAGAGGCGTTAAAATTTCATAGCCGCAGCAAAGATAATCGTCTGAAGTTCCCGGACATGGTTTCCAGAATTCACCTTTGTTAACAGCTGTTTTGAGCTCTAAACGTACAGGGTCAATGCTAAGCATGCCTGATTCCATATTTTTTTTCTATATCCTGTATGACAAGCCCGGAGAGCATAAATCCGAATATAGCGGTCAAATGAACGATTGAGCCATTTATCTGTCTTTTATTATCAAGGGACTCGTTTTCTGATTCACTGTCCGGCTGGTAATTATCATAATCGTCCGCAATATCAGACTCTTTTTTTTCAATAAGTGAGAAAAACTCTTCATCACTCCATACGCAGGTAAAATCACCTTTAAAACCGCGCCGCCTCAGCCTTTTGCGGACGAATCTTCCCAAGCGGCACTTATGGGAATCCCAAACAGAACTTATTCGTATTCGGGAAGGGTCAAGTTTGCCGGCTGCTCCAAGCGCACTGTAGAGCGTTACGCCTGCCTGCTCAGCATTTATTATCAGTTCAACTTTACTTGAGAGACTGTCTATTGCGTCAACTACATAATCATAGTCAGCAAGATTAAACTGAGCAGCGGTATCCCTGTTGTATCTTTTTTGTACAGTGCAGATTTGCGCGGCTGGATTTATTTCCTGAAGTCTTTGTGCAAGCTCAACTGCCTTAACTTTTCCTACAGATGCGCTTGTCGCCTGCAGCTGCCGGTTTATATTGGTTTCGCAGATTGAATCAAAATCCACAATAGTCAAATTATGAATCCCTGAACGTACAAGCGCCTCAGCACACCAGCTCCCTACCCCGCCAACGCCAAAAACGATGACCTTTACGGAAGCGATATTTTTGAGGCACTCTTCTCCAAAAAGCAGTTCTAACCTGTGAAACGGATGACCCACAATATTTTGTTTTACTTTTGGCTCTTCTTTTTAATTTTCCTTTTGATTATTCTCTTGGGATAATTTTCGGCGTAACTTTTTTTAGATACAATGGGCACTTGTCTTCTTTGCAGCTCTAAAAGACCCTTAACCTGCTTAAGCATAAAATCCTGAAGTTCAGGCCCCAACTCATTATAAAGATGAATTACTCTGTTAGTTTGCTGTTCGGAATCCTGGGCATACATTTCACCCTCACCGGTTTCTAACCACTCCTCGGATATGCCGTAAGCTGCGCAGATTACTTTAAACGTCTTTGGAGTTACGTTTTTCTTGCCGCTTTCAAGCCCTGTCAGGTGCCCCTGTACAATTCCGATTTTGCAGCCGAACTCAGCCTGGGTCATCCCAAGATGTTTTCTAAATTTTTTGATACGTTCATTAATAGACATACAGTAGAACCCCCTTCTTAAATTTTATTTAAATTTACAACTCTGTTTACAGTTTACGGCTTACGGTTTTACTCATTTAACATAGTTTACAGTTATATTAAACTTATATTAAACTTATATAAGAGTGATATAAGTATAACATAATTTTTTGTACAAAAAAAATGCAATTTTTATTTAAAATTTGTTTAATACAAATATAATATTTATATTTGTTATTATGCTACAAGAATTCAAAAAATAAACTAAAAAAGAAATTTTTATGCAAAATAAAAAAATTTTAATACAAAAGAAAAAAGTTGCGGCAAAAGAAAATATGAAAACCGTGTCGTTTCAGATTCGGCCCAGCGAGTATAAGAAGTTACAAAAACTATTTGAGTCATTGGGATTAACCACCGGAGCAGGCCTGCGGTACGCTCTCATGGAATTCAAGAAGAGCTGCGCAGCCAAAAGTACCGGTGAGTGTAAAAAGTTTTCTATAAATTAATTTTTCCCCGTATTGACGTTTCCCGCCGTTCACACGTATTTTATATACCATGGCTGCAGTATTGAATAATGAAAAAACCGAAACGTCACGCTACAGGCACCTCTTTGGCCCGGTACGTTCCCGCAGGCTTGGGATTTCGCTTGGGGTTAATATGGTTCCGTTTAAAACCTGTTCGCTTGACTGCGTTTACTGCGAGTGCGGGGCTACGACCGTTTTAACGACAGAACGCAGGGAATACATTCCAACCGGTTCAATAATCGCTGAACTTGACCACTATCTTGATACCAATCCTCAATTGGACTACGTGACTTTCGGCGGAAGCGGCGAACCTACGCTTCACAGCGGTCTGGGCGTTATTATTAATCATCTGAAAAAAAACTATCCTCAAAAAAAACTCGCTCTTCTAACAAACAGCACTCTGTTGTATGATTCCAGGCTAAGAGCGGATATTGTTAAATGCGACCTTATTGTTCCATCGCTTGACGCGGTTTCTGACGATACCTTTTATAAAATAAACAAACCGGCAAACTCGCTTGATTGCGCAGGTATTATCAAAAATCTTATAGAATTATCAAACAAGTTAAAAGAGTTGAAAGGAGAGATGTGGCTTGAGATTTTTATTCTTCCCGGAGTAAATGATACGGATAAAGAGATTAATCTGTTTAAAGAAGCCGCAGCGGCTATAAATCCCGCCCGTGTTCAACTAAACAGCCTTGACCGCCCAGGAACATGTTCCGGCATATCAGCGCCAACTACTGCCAAATTAGAGGAAATTGCCGGCAAACTCGCACCGCTTCCGGTCGAAATTGTCTCACGATACGCTAAAAAGCCTTAGCGCCCATACGTTTTTAGGCAAATTCAACACAAATTAGCCTTTTTTGGCAAAGCCGTTTATAATTCATCTATGATTGCCTCGGCAACGCAAGTGTTTTTTTGATTAGCCTTTTCTGGCAAAGTCGCGGTTAATTAGCTGGTTTCTGTGTTTAGTTGGGGATATCTACTTCTACTTGGGGACCGTACTTGGGGACTTTACTTTACTTGGGGACGGAGTTGCTTTTGTTGCACAAGCCGCTATGAAATAAACGCAACTCCGTCCCCAAGTAAATAGCTTGCGATTTTTCAACCCAATAATGTATATAATAATGTATATTATACTATCATACTAATTCCTCTCTAACCAAAAACTAACTAAAAAGATGAAAAAAATAGAAATAGCGCCCTCTATTCTTTCGGCTGATTTCAGAACGCTTGAGCGTGAGGTGAAAGCTGCTCAGGACGCGGGAGCGGACAGAATTCACTGCGATGTGATGGACGGGCATTTTGTGCCTAACATAAGTTTCGGCCCGCTTGTGGTTGAAGCGGTTAAAAAATGCGTATCGATTCCGCTTGACGTACATATTATGATAAGCGACCCAATAAAATATGCAAATGATTTTTGCAGCGCGGGAGCGGATGTATTATGTTTTCACGCTGAAGCTCTAAATAATACGGATGAGATTAAAAAACTTTTGGATGATATCCGCTCAAAGGGAGTGCGTCCGGGAGTAGCTGTTAACCCCGATAAACCTGTAGACCTGTTTATTAGTGAACTCGCCTCAATAGACCAGGTGGTTATAATGTCGGTATACGCCGGATTTGGGGGACAGAAGTTTATAGCTGATACAATGGAAAAAGTACGCGCAGTGCGCAGCGCTGCCATAGAGCAGGGGCTTGATATTGATATTGAGGTTGACGGCGGGGTAAACGGAGAGACCGCGCAGCTGTGCGCCAAAGCGGGAGCCAACGTCCTCGTAGCCGGAAGTTTTGTGTTTGGAAGCGGTGATTATAAGGGCAGGATAAGCGCAGTAAGGGAATCTGCAGCTAAGGATTAATAACCCATGAAACATAATTTACAAAAAACATTTTTTATATTAATAATTTTCATATTCCTGACCTCATGTATTTCACCAATTTATGACGGTGATATGGATATCTCCGAACAGCAGAGCGTCTGGCAGTATCTTAAAGTCTATAGCATTTATGAAGACCGTCTCCCTGACAAGTGCGGAAGCCGGACTCCTGAAGAGCTTTTCGACATTATAAATGATATGTTCCGCGGCGGACGTTACACAGAATACAGGTTAGATAAAACTTTAAATAACGCAGCAGCGGCTTTGGAAAACCGGGACAATGAATGCTATAACTGCGTAATATTTCCAATCACTGACTCTACTGTATTTATACGTATACCTGAATTTTCAGATGCAAGCGAACAGTTTTTCAAACGCAATGTTATACCCCTTGCAGGATACCCAAACATTGTAATTGACTTAATGGATAACGGCGGCGGATTTATGTCCGTGTGTGATTATATTATAGGGGAATTTCTCCCGTTTAACAGCGAATACATACAATTAGAATACAGAGAATATGACCGCATAGAGCTCAAAGGCAGAACCGTGACGTGGGAAAAACAGCGAACCGCCAACAGGAATCCTAAATTGCTCAATAAGAATATTGCAATTCTCATGGATAATTACAGCGCCAGCGCGTCAGAAATTCTAATCAGCGCGCTCAAGGATAAAAATGACGCTCATCTGATAGGACGGCAAACCACAGGTAAAGGTATTGGTCAGCTGCGCATCTACCGTTTGGGACGCAAGCCGTTGAGCATTACTTCCATAAAAATAAAAGGGTTAACAAATAGAACCGGTGATTATCACAATAAAGGTATAGAGCCGGACAAACACGATGATAAAATTTGGGAAGACGCAATGGAGCAATATCCCAGGTATCGTGATATGCGTCTGCGCTACCTGTACTATGCTGTAATGTACCTTGAACCATCAGCGGATTTTGAGGAAGTGACAGGCGTTATTGCGGAAAAACACAGCGATGGGTTATTGTACAAATCCCACTCTCTTAATAAAGCAGCTCCTGTAGGCGCTTATTATATACTTGAAGACCCGCTTAACAACTGATAGAATTTAAATTGTTTGTCTATTGAGGATTACTGCCAATGCCAGATGTAAAAACCGTAAAAATTGAAAAAATGGTTTACGGCGGTTATGGGCTTGGCAGAGGCGAAAACGGCGTTGTGCTCATACCGGGCGTTATCCCCGGTGAACTTGTTGAGTATGAACCGTGCGGACTGCAAGGCGGCGTACAAAAGGGAGAACTCACCCGTATACTTGAAGAATCTCCCGCGCGCCGTAGTCCCGCATCATTATGTGAACACGCAGGTGAGTGCGGCGGGTGCGATTGGCTTTACATGAGATATGATGAACAGGTACGCTGCAAAAAAGAAGTTTTTCTTGATTGTATCAGCCGTATCGGAAAAATAAAATTTAATGATGAGATTGAAATCTTTACCGCAAATGAGTTCGGATACCGGATAAGAGCTCAAATAAAAATAGACAATGAAAATAGACACGCCGGATTTTACCGTAAAAGAAGTAATGATGTTGTAAAAATAAACAGATGCCCTCTTCTTGCGGATGAAATCAATGCGCTTTTAACAAAACTGAATTCAAACACGGCTCTGCTTCAATCAATAGATACCGCTTCAATAAAAGTATTGTCGGGGGAGAAAATTGCGTCTTATCCGTTCATAACTGGATTAACAGAAACACAAACCGTTATAAATGTGGGAAATAGAAAATTTCTTGCTTCCGGCAGCAGTTTTTTTCAGTCAAACCAATTTCTCGTTGAAAAACTTGGCAGCTGGGCGCGTCCATTTATCGGCGGTGACAGCTGCATGGATTTATACGGCGGAATCGGTTTTTTCTCACTGATGTTTGCTGATATTTTTCATAATGGAATTTTGGTGGAAAATGACGCAAGACAGGTATCTGCCGCAAAGCAGAATTTTCAATTAAATAAAATCAATCATTTCAAAGCAGTCGTTGATGATGTAGAAAAACCGTACTCTGTTAATAAGCTTATGAAAAAACGTCCGCACTGTATAATCGTAGACCCGCCAAGGCCGGGGCTTGTCAAAGCGGCGCGAAAGTGGCTGATTGAAACCTCACCGCCCGTTATTCTCTATGTCTCCTGCAACCCATCCACATTCGCAAGAGATGCGCTAACACTTGTAAACGGCGGATACCGCATGTCAAACTTAGCTCTTTTCGACCTTTATCCAAACACTCATCATATAGAATCTGCTGCAGTGTTTGTGAAATCGTAAAGACGCACCGTGTTTATTGAGGCGCAAGCCAATGCTTTGCGTCTCTCCTTAATCCTCCCCAAAAAACTTCCCAAAAACATCATCCGCCTGACTCTCACCGGGGATAATCGGCTCACCGTCTTCATCTTCTAACTTGTAGGCGCCGGCATAATTCTCCTGCACCGCCAAAGCCTCGTCTGCCTGCTTATCGAACGTATCAGCGCATAATACCCAACCGGATGCGCCGTATCCGCTCTCATTTTGAAAATTGCCGTCCGAAAAACTACTGAATTCTATATCGCCGGTTGATACGCCGTCAAGCTGCTGTGATTTGTTTGATGTGAGATTTTCATTTACGATAACCTGTGATTTACCAGCAATGGCTGATTTGTCAACTTGACAGCTGTAAGCTCTGGCAGAACCATAAAACAGGTTTTTTTGGATTATACAGGACGCGCCCTGTTCCATGATAATACCTGCGCCGTTATCGGCGCCGCCGCACTCAACTACCGTATTCTCCTGAATAAAAAGATTAACGGCAGCCTCAGAATTTTCTGAAGCGCAGCAAGCCGTTACCGCCGCAAATTGACATTTAACAAAGCAATTATTACCGGCCGTATGCCCTGCCCCGTTAACCGTTATACCCTGAGAGCTTGCGGATATGCGGTTGCTTTCTATTATGGAATAACCGCCGCCCAAAAGCGCAATGCCCGCCCCTGCGCAGCCGTTAATAAGATTGCTGCGGATTTGAACATCACCGCACTTAACAGTTATCCCGTCAAAACTACAATTCTCTATTTTGTTATACTCAGCTATATGACCGCTTTCAAACTCTCCAATACCGCCCGCGCCAAGTATAACCGCTTTATCATAGTTACAAAAATTATTGCGCCTGATAATATGATTCGCTATCGGATTATCATCATTGCCGTCAGAAACCATCAGTCCAACTATAGCAGTTTTAGCCGAAAGCTCATCAATACTGTTTGTATTAGAACGGATAAAATTACAATTCTCAATTAAATTAAACCGCGCCCCTGCTCCGCCGAAGTAAAACGTACAGGAAGCCTTTCCGATACTGCCGCAATCTATAAAGTCAATTTTGTGAAACCTGTTGCGCAGACAGCTGCCAACTACAGAAATCGCTCCATGAGGCGTATTTTTAAAAGTCAATCCAGAAACCACAAGGTCGGAGGTATCATAAAAATACCAGCACCCGCGCTCTATTATTACATCACCTGTGCCTGACGCTGTAATATGGACAGGCTCTCTTATACTGCCGCAGACCTCTATCGTTTCATCGCCTTCGTAAATACCGGGCATCAGGATTATATTTTGTCCGGGGGTAACTTTTTTGAGAGCTGCCGAAATTGATGAGAACGGTTTTTCGTGAGTCCCAATTTCTGAGCCGTTGTCACAATCAGGACAGACCCAAATATTGCGCGGGTCTTCTATGTCAAATATTTGTTTTGTGTTGTCTGTCATACCAAATATCCTGCCTCTGCGCCGAATCGGTTGAACCATTTCCGTAGGGCGTTGCCCTACTCTATGTGATTATAGGGCGTTGCCCTATTTTTTGATGAATGGGATGTACCAATCTTAAACGGGCTGAAGACCCATAATCATTCGCATAGGGCAGCGCCCTATGTCTATGTATCTTTGCTGTCTTTGCCATCCGACGCCTTATCACCCTTCTTCTTCAAATACTTCGATACGCTTTTAATAGCCTCAGGCGCAAGCGACAAAAGCAGTTTTTCCAAAGTCGGCTCACTGTCTTCTAACGAAAGCACTTCTACCTTATCGCCGCATATCGAAATAAAAGCTACGGGCGTAACGTTTATACCGCCGCCTGTTCCTGCTCCGTCTCCATCGCCGCCTTTACCTGTACCGCCTCCGGCGGCGAACCCGACAGATACTCTTGACACGGGAATAAGCGTAACCTCACCCGCTTTTACAGGCTCTCCTATCACAGTCTCTGTCTTCGCGATGTACTGTATATGGTCAAGCGCCGTCTTTATAACTTCCGAAAGAGCCATTGCTGTTCCCCCTTATTTTGCCCTGATATATTCAATTTTCAATTTGCTCCAACTATGATAATAAAGAAATATACAATATTCAGCCTTGATATGTTTTATTTTACTATTATTATTATGATTATATGCGTTGGGACTGATAATTATCAGCCCTTACTCAGGTAATCAATGTGTGATATATCGTTTTCGCTGTACGGGAGTGATATATCATGCGCTCCTATAATCACTATGATAGAAGTATTCACGGGAGGACTGCAAGCATGTATATCGTCCATGTAGCTTCAGAGTGCGCGCCGGTAGCAAAGGTCGGAGGGTTGGCGGATGTGATTTTCGGGCTCTCCTGGGAACACTCCATAAGGGGACACGACGTCGAAATCATAGTCCCAAAGTATGATTGTATGCGCTACGACCATGTCTGGGGAATGAGCGTAAGCCACGCAGACCTGTGGGTGCCCTGGTTTGGCGGCGCAATACACTGCACGGTGTGGTTCGGATTTGTTCACGGCCGCAAAGTCTTTTTTATCGACCCCCATTCAAACGATAACTTTTTTAACCGCAAAACTTTTTACGGATGTCATGACGACGTGATGCGCTACGCTTTCTTCTGTAAAGCCGCGCTTGAATTCATGCTTAAAAGCGGCAAGCGGCCTGACGTTATTCACTGCCACGACTGGCAGACCGGACTTTTGCCTGTGCTTCTTGCGGAAGTGTATCAGCACCACGGGATGTGGGGACAGAGAGTCTGCTATACCGTTCACAATTTTAAACATCAGGGAATTTTTGGCCGCGATATTCTTGACGCAACCGGACTTGGACGGCCAGACCACTATTTCAGCCCGACACAGCTTCGCGACGATAACAACGCCTCTGTATTAAACTGCATGAAGGGCGGTATAGTATACTCAAACTTTGTAACTACCGTCTCCCCAAAACACGCATGGGAAGCGCGCCACACTCCGCAGGGGCACGGACTTGGGCACACGCTCAATGTGCATCAGGGCAAGTTCGGCGGCGTGCTTAACGGAGTTGACTATAATACGTGGAACCCGGAGCTTGACGGATTTTTGCCTTGCCGGTACAAAATAGAAACTCTTGATGACAAATACCACAACAAAGACGCTCTGCGCGACAGGTTTTGGTTGTATAAGAGCGAGAAACCGATAATCTCTTATGTAGGACGGCTTGACGACCAAAAAGGGCTCAATCTCATTTGCCATGCGGCGCACTATGCTTTGTCAAGAGGAGCGCAGTTTGTTCTTTTGGGCTCGCCGTCAAACAACGCAATCTATAACCAGTTCGCGCACTTAAGAAATCAGCTTGGACAAAGCGTAGACTGCCACATAGAACTCGGCTTTAACGAAGAGCTCTCCCACCTGATTTATTCGGGTTCAGACATGATGATAGTGCCAAGCGTATTTGAGCCGTGCGGACTCTCTCAGCTTATCGCTTTGAGATACGGCACAGTGCCTATCGTACGTTCTGTGGGCGGTCTTGCAGATACGGTGTTTGACAAAGACCACGCTCACGCAGATTTGAGCGCGCGCAACGGTTTCACATTTAACGACCTGAATAATCAGGGGCTTGAATCTGCCATGAACAGGGCAATCAGTCTTTACTACGATTATCCAGGGCATTTCCGTATACTCATGGCAAATGGCATGAGGTCGGATTACTCGTGGAATCATCCGGGTACGCATTATATGAATATTTATGATTTGATAAGGCATAAATAGAACATTGTCTGACCGTGTTTATCGAGACGAAGTCAATCAGGATTGGCTTCGCCGCGATAAACACGGTTACAGAATTTTAGGATGAACAGGATTGAGAGTGGATTTAGCAATTTATAACTATCCAGGAATAGAGATTGCATTATGAAAAAAGTTCCGTTAATTGTGAAAAAACGCGTGTTTTTTTGCTCAGCAGTCATAATGTTGTCAATGTTTTTATTGTTTACCTTCTGTACCGATGACTCTGGTACCGGGCTGAATAAAAACTATTATACATTAGAAATTGATAAAAATCCCATTATTGGCGGTACTGTGTCGCGCAATCCCGATGAAGCAAGCTATATCGGCGGAACTAAGGTCACAGTAACAGCTGAGGCTGCCGAAGGATATGAGTTTGTCAGTTGGTCTGGCGCGTCAAACTCTACAGAATCATCCTTAACAATTACAATTAACACTCATACAACACTGACAGCCAACTTCATAGAAACAGAAGATATATGTGTTGGTGATAATGACAATCCATGCGATGAGAATACACTGCCGTCAAAATTTAAAGTTACATTTGATACTGACGGCGGAATTCCAGCATCAATTTCGCCGGTTGTTGTTGACAGCGGTAAAACAATGGGGGCGGATTTTCCCGAAGACCCTGAGAAAATTGACCTTGCGTTTGACGGATGGTTTGACGGAACTGTAAAATACGATTCGTCAACAGTAATCAACAAAAACGTAACGCTGAAAGCTAACTGGTCTGACATGGCAAAAACCGTAGTAACCGAATTTACGGTAACATTTGACACAGACGGCGGAACTCCAGCGACTATTTCGCCTGTTAAAGTTGACAGCGGTGAAGTAATGGGAGCGAAACTTCCGGCAACTCCAACGAAAACTGACCTTGCTTTTGGCGGGTGGTTTGATGGAGTTGAACAATACGACGCGGCAACCGTAATCACTAAAAACGTTGTACTGAAAGCGAAATGGTTGATAATCGGCGACGCTGCGGCGCCAACAATCAATACCATGTCGGGAAGCAGTTTGGCGATACCGTTGGGGTTTTATACCACCATGGACTTAACAGTATACGCAAGCGTATCTGACGGCGGTACGCTGAGCTATCAATGGTACAGTAACACTACCGCGAGTAATAGCGGCGGTACGATAATCAGCGGCGCGACAGGTAGGACCTATAATATGCCGCTCCCCACAACAGGGACATATTATCGTTATGTGGTGGTCACAAATACAAACAACAATGTAACCGGTAACAAAACTGCTGAAATCACAGGTTGGCTTATCAGTAATACTGTGGTGCCGCCGAAGGACAGGCACTTTAATTCAGATCCTGCTGTAAAGTACTCTTACTTTACTGATTCAAGAGATGGTAAAAATCAAACTTATTTAACGGTAAAAATAGGCAACAAAACCTGGATGGCGGAAAATCTAAATTATGCAACTGATCAAAGCGCATGTTATGATTTTGACGCTTCCTATTGTTCGAAGTATGGCAGGCTGTATAACTGGTATCAGGCGATGGAAATGTGTCCGGACGGGTGGCGTTTACCAACAGAGGCAGAATATGTTGATTTGGCTGCAGCGGCCGGAAATTGGGACAAACTTAAATCAAAAACAGGTTGGCCGCATGATGAGGAAACAAACTGGAATGGTACAGATGATTACGGTTTTTCTGCTTTGCCCGGCGGAATGGGATTATGGGTATGGGAAGACCGGGGGTATGGTCAGCAGCTGTATGTTGACTTTTTCGAGGGTGACAGTTGGGGCTACTGGTGGAATGCCACGGAGACAGACGCGGACCACGCACGGCAGCACAGCATTCGAATAGGTCAAGGTTATTTGCCAGGCAACGCTCCTAAAAAGGACGCCCTACTTTCTGTACGGTGCTTGAAAGACGATTAAATAATTAACTAATAGAGAGATTGTTTTTTGTAAAAAAATAATAAATTTTAGCTTTACCATATTGACTTAATATGAAAGGATACTGAAAATGCAGGAAATCATCGACGGACTCCCAAACATCACATCTTTCAAAGAGGTAGAGAAGGCGGTTAAGGAGAGAGATAAATCTGTACTCTCACCATCAGCGAAAAACAAAATCCAATTCGGTAATATCAGAAGCGCCTGCGCTATTGCTTTACACATGCAGCAGCCTCTTATCCCTGCCGGCGGAGACAATCTGCAAACAGCCGATATTATAAGCAATCTCCAATACATGATGAACAATCAGGGCTTCGGCGACAACCACAACGCCCCTGTATTCCACTGGTGCTATAAGCGCATTGGCGAATTCATCCCGCAGCTTGTAGGCGAAGGCAAAGAGCCGCGCGCCATGCTTGAATACTCAGGCGAGCTTCTTTACGGACTGCGTAAAATGGGACTCAACGACGTTTTTGACAATCTGATAAGAATCACTACAGACCCCGCGTATTACCATTGCGTAGAGTGGCTTGGATGCCCCTGGGGACACGCGGTCGCGCCGTCAACTCCTGTTCAGGATTATAGATTGAATGTCAAAGCGTGGCAGAGTAATTTCGCAGCGATTTTTGGTATGGACGCATTGAAGCGCGTACGCGGATTTTCACCCTCTGAGATGGCTCTGCCAAACCACCCCGACACAGCTTACGAATTTGTAAAGACACTGCGCGACTGCGGTTTTACATGGGTGCTTGTTCAGGAACATACTGTAGAGCGTCCTGATAACGGTCATGGGATTGAAAACAAACACATCCCGCACAGGCTTGTGTGCAGAAACTCAAACGGTGACGAAGCGAGCATAATCGCTATAATAAAAACTCAGGGCAGCGACACTAAGCTTGTAGCGCAAATGCAGCCTTACTACGAAGCAAAAAGCCTCTCACGCACCACTATCAACGGTAAAGAGGTGCCGCAGCTTGTAACGCAGATTGCGGACGGCGAAAACGGCGGTGTAATGATGAATGAGTTCCCGCCGAAATTCATAGAGGTATCACGTGAGTCAACAGGTTCAGATACGCCTATGATGAACGCTACAGAGTACCTTGAGCATTTAGAATCTATGGGTATAACGGAGAAAGATTTCCCTGTTGTCCAGCCGCTCTTCCAAAAGAGAATCTGGGACAAAATGAAACCCGGCAGCGCAGACGCTAAAAAGGTGCTCGCGCAGACAATCGAAGAACTTAAAAAGGAAGACGGACGTTTCCACATGGACGGCGGCAGCTGGACAAGCGACCTCTCCTGGGTGAACGGATACCAAAACGTCCTCGACCCGATGAATCAGCTCAGCGCGAAATTCGCTCAAAAGGTGCTGAACTCAAAAGTATCGCAGAATGACCCAAAATACAGAAACGCGGTCTTCCATCTGTTAGTATCGCAGACAAGCTGCTTTCGCTACTGGGGTCAGGGTACATGGACTGACTACGCAAGAGAGATTTGTAGGCGCGGGATGGAGATTATAGATAACGATTTTTAAAACCACCTGATAGATTGTAAGGGCGGGGCTCGCCCCCGCCCTCAAATCAAAACGGGGCAGTCTCTAAAGAGACCGCCCCATATCTTTTTGTACAGACAAGGCATGCCTTGTCTCTGCATCTACAACGAAATATTTTACGCTTCTACAGCGGCAGGAATAATATTAACTTTCTTCCTATCCCCTGTCGTACGTATGAACTGAACTGTGCCTTCAATCTTTGCGAACAGCGTATCATCAGAACCCTTGCCTACATTCTGGCCGGGATGAACCACTGTGCCTTTTTGACGTACAATAATACTTCCGGCAGGTACTTTCTGACCGCCGAAGCACTTGACGCCAAGCATCTTTGGATTACTGTCTCTTCCGTTGCGGCTGCTGCCAACACCTTTTTTATGTGCCATCTTTTTACCCCTTGGGTTGAGAACTTAGAGCTTAGAACTTAGAGCTTAGATTACAGAAAGGAAATTTTGTTTTTTCTGCCGTCTTTAGTCTAAATTCTAAATTCTAAGCTCTAAGTTCTAAGTTCTATCATCCGTTAATCGAAACAATCTCCAACTTCGTATACTGCTGACGATGCCCGTTCTTGCGTTTGTAATCCTTGCGGCGTTTCTTTTTAATTACAAGAATCTTTTTTGACGCGATATGGTCTAAAATTTTTGCGCTTACAGTGACGCCCTCTACAAGCGGAGCGCCGACTTTAATGTTGTCGCCGTCTGCTGTGAGCAGTACTTTCTCAATTGTAAGGTCGGTTCCCTTTTCTGCGCTTATAAGAGGAACACGGATTTTCATTCCAGGGGCGACTTTAAACTGAGCTCCGCCCTGTTCGATAATTGAATACATGAGACACTTCTCCCTTAATAAAAATGTCTTACAATATAATTTATTGCGAGGTAAAAAGCAATATACTGATTAAAAAACGTAAACTGGGTCAAAAAAAAATTGTACACCGCTTAATTACGGTCACTCTGTCAAATTCGTACCCGCGGATGTTGTGTCATACCGCGGGGTGTTGCATCATACCCGTAGGGCGTTGCCCTACTCTATTTGATTATAGGGCTTTGCCCTATATTTGTGCTATGCGGGTTGTAGATATACGAATGGACGTTACGGGCTGAAGGCCCGGCATCATTAACATGGGGCAGCGCCCTATGCTCCACCCAGCATTCATCACTATGCTCTATCTTATGCCCCTTCCTCTTCCCGCACAATCCCGCCCGGAATCTCCTTAAAGCTGAACTCATCCTGGTCGTACTCATCGTTTTCTACCACGTTAAGAGTGCAGCGGTGCGCTTTTTCCAATACGGTTTTCATAGTGTCATTGTCTTGATGCAAATACGCCGCTACCGCCGGATGAACAAGAACCGTAACCGTATCAGGTTTCTTCTGCACGCGGCGCATATCGCGGTCTATGCGCGACGCTACGGTTTCCGGTGAGAATATCCACCCAAGCCCGCCGCATGAATGACATACGTCGGTGAAAAATTCCTGTAATTCGGGGCGGACTCTTTTGCGCGTTATCTCCATAAGGCTGAACTTTGAGAGTCCGGTACAGGCGGTTGCCGATGGGTCGGCGTCTAATGCTTTACGCATGAAACTTTCGATTTTACGGCGGTTGTCGGCAGTTTGCATATCTATAAAGTCAACTACAATCAGTCCGCCGATATCGCGCAGTCTTAACTGGCGGCATATCTCTGCCGCGGCGTCCATGTTCGTTTTAAAAATTGTATCTTCAAGATTTGATTTACCGACGTTTCTTCCTGTATTAATATCTATGGCTACAAGCGCCTCTGTACGGTCAATCAGAATATAACCGCCGCTCTTAAGCCAGATTTTGCGCTTAAGTAAACGGTCCAAATCTTTCTCTACGTTGAACTTGTCAAAGAGCGGGATTTTTTCTTTATAGTGAATTACCCGTTTGGCAAGCGCGGGCGAAAGCGTTTCAACATAACTCAATACGTCTTTGTAGTCATCTGCCTGGTCAACGTAGACTTCGGTGACGTCTTCAGAAAAAAGGTCGCGGATAACGCGGGTTGTTATACCAAGTTCGTTGTGAACAAGCTTAATGCCTGAGCCGCTCAGAGCTTCTTCCTGAGTCTTGCGCCATGCGTCAAGAAGCATGTGAATCTCGTTTATAAACTCCGCCTCAGAAACCTTAAGCCCTATTGTGCGGACTATAAAGCCCACGCCGCGCGGTTTTATCTGGGAGATGATTTTTTTAAGACGCGAACGGCGCGCGCTGTCGTGCGTCTTTTTTGATACGCCTATAAAATCGGTATCAGGCACAAGCACAAGGAAGCGGCCTGCAAGACTTATCTGAGTGGTAAGTTTTGCGCCCTTTGTTCCTATGGGCTCTTTCACAACCTGAACTAAAATCTGCTGCCCTTCGTCAACTACCTTTTCAATAGGTATTTTAGGAACCTTTCCCCGTTTGGATACATCCTGACGGGAAAAACGCTCCATAAGTTCATCATCTTTTTCAAGAAGCAAAGTCGGGTCGACGTCAGCTGCGTGTAAAAACGCGCATTTTTCGAGCCCGATGTCTACAAACGCCGCCTGTATTCCGGGAAGCACAGACATTACTTTGCCTCTATAGATATTTCCCACCAGCCGGAAATGATCCGGCCGCTCGACCACAAGCTCCGCAACTTTTTCATTCTCAAGAAGCGCGGCGCGCTTCTCCGTAGGCGTTGCGTTAAAGAGTATCTTTTTGTTCATTGGTTAGAATACCACCTCTACTGTTAAAGCAAAACGCTGCTGCATTGCTTTGGCGCCATCCTGGTTTCTGTGAGTGCCTATATACCTGAAATGACCCCTTATATTATCAGTAAATCTGTAATCGACAAAAGGCGAATAGTTAAGCTCCGTATCGGTAATAACGTTCTCTTCTTTAACGCCAATACTCCACAAAGTCCGTACATTCTTCTCATGATTTACGGTAAGCCCGATATTTGTCTTACCCTGAACAGGTATCACCCAACTTAATAATCTAATTTCCTGCAAGCCGCCGGTATTAGTAATTTCGTAAGTAACTGTCATCGTATGGCTGTACCGGTTGGTCTCCTCTTTTGCGACTACCACGCCGCTGTCTCTTGATGCCTCAACACGGTATGTATTTGCTATTCCATAACGGTAATTGGCCGTTAGCGTAGGCCATCTTAAAAAACGCCCCTCAAGACCGATAAGCGGCTGATAATCTATATTCGTCGTAGTATCAATACGTTCCCGCGTCTCTTTTATGCTCTTCTTGTAGCCAAACGTCGAGTTAAGAGCCAAACGCGACATGTGACTGTTTATAAACGATATTTTCATAAGTAAATCGGTATTCGCGCTGACACGTATTTCCGGGAATACGACAGTCGTATCAATATAGGTAGTATCAGGCTGACCTGTAAACTCCCGCCCCCAGCCTACGGAAACATTGGTGAAATTTATCTTGAAAGGGTCGGGTATATGAAAGGCGGTTGAATAACGCACGCTCCAGGAGCCTGAAGCCTGGTCGTTACGGTAAAGATTATGCTCCGCCCCTCTGTCCTCTCTGTAAAGCATATATCCAAGCCCCGAACCGCCCTGCCTTCCCCAAACATAATCGCTAAAATCGCGGCGCATACCAAGCTGATATTTAAAAAACTCATAATTACTCATATTAGCGGTATCGGAAAGAAATGTTGAACTTAGAAAATTGTTCCTCAAATCCGTAGACACATCGTAATCCATGTTTACAGAACGCATTCCTATTTTTTTCGTACCGTCGTGCATCAGCCCAAAAAAATCTCCGGCTCCCGGTATTTCAGACAACTCCTTAAAAAAGTCATTTACAAGAAGTGAATTGCGAAACCTCAGTCCCGTGCGTACAGAGGCGTTAAGATACTGAGTGCTGTCATTATCCATCCGCACGATATTGCCTGAATAATCGGCATTGTAGTCTATACCGTGAGTCATCCAGCCTGCAAACTGCGGAGTAAGGCGCATGGTCGCGCTCTGTGTACGTCCTCTCTCACCGTGTACTATCCAATACTCATCCCATTTATGGTCATACCTGTCATTGAGCCCGAATATGCGCGTCATGGTGCTGTCCATTATATAGTCCCAGTCATTTTTCAATTTATGGTCGCTGAGGTCTCTGTCAAGACGCAGACCATACCCGAAAGTAAGCAGCGGGTCAATGGGAGAATATTCAGCGCGTACGCCGTGGCGCAAATCGAATCTATAGGTTGTAAAGTTATGCACATTGAGCTTGGCGTCATTGCGTTTTTCGGTACGGTGCTGAAACTCCGCCACATCAAAATTGATAGTTGACGGGAGAAGATTAAAGGTATAATCTTTGTAAAGAGCCGGAACCCACTTCGCGTCACTGAAAGGAGACGCGCTTGTCCACTGCGGCGGTCTCCGCGGACTGAGGTCATAGCGCAAATTTCCCGTATATGTTACCGTAGTATCCGTTCTGTAGTAGTCGGCGCTGTCAGGGTTTTCGTGCGGGCCGCGGCCTGTGAAGCTTGAGGTTTTATTATAGCTCGCATCGGTCTTTATTCTGTCAAAAGTAAAGGCTATAAGCGGATTATCGGAAGTTGTCGTCTTCTCAAAGGAGCTGTAAAGGGTTTGTGTAGTGCTAAAGGTCTCAAAACGGGAAGCGTTCGTATTAAAATCCCCCTCTTCCGTTCTGTCAAACATCCGGTCAAACAATCCGTTTGCCATATCGGTAAAACCATCGGGAGTGCCGTCCTCTTTAAGAAGCAGTATATCGCTTTGAGGTTTAACGGTAGGCCGCGACAAAGAGCCTGAAACAGAGCCGCCCAGCGGAAGCAAAACTCCCCAGGAGTCAGGCATGAATTTATCCATTTGCATGCGGGTATTGATATTTGCGCTTATTTCGCTTCTGTCCTCAACGCCGAATGTCTCCGACATAGTGCGGAAATAGCCGTCCGAATAGCTCATACCTGCGCCAAGAGAGAGAAAATCCGCCCACTGGGTAGAGACATTTACACGCGCGGCCACACCGGTAAGTTTTCTTGAACCTGTTGCAATAAGCTCATTAACCCAAATCTCACCCTCAAGCGGCTCTATACTGCCGCCCTGACCGCGCACTATACCAAGCGCCATAAACGTAACGGAATTAAAATTGGGACGCTTGTTTGCAGGCGCGCGTATCCGAAGGCGCCCGTTAGAAACGTCAATAGGTTCATTGTCTTTGGTGTCGGCAGCAAGTTTCAGGTCGCTGAGTTCCTGGAGTTTTACATTTATATGGTTATTCCAGCCTCTCCTTATCGGGTCATGACGGTACTCGTAAAACGTAGAGTCGTCGCTGCCGAAACGAAATACGAAGCTAACGTCGCCGTCATAATCTTTATCGCCGTGAACCTGTATGGAGAGAGACTCATAGCCTGAGATATTCTGCGGATAATAGTGCATATTCTTGCGCACAAGAGCGGTATCGGATGGCCGCAGGTCGGAAAACAGCAGTCTCAGCGACGACTCCTCAGGCGTCTCCTCACCGGATTTTGTTTTTACAAAGCGGTTATGAACGCTGCTGTTGTACAGGGAATCTTCATAGTTGCTTATGCTTAACGGGATAATTTTAGGTTCACTGCCGTCAGCAAGCGGTACAGGTTCCCAGTAGTTACCCACAAGCTCTATTCCGGCAATGAGAAGCCTGTGTTCCTGTGTGAGGTCTGTACTGAAGTTATGCCACACAAGCCGCATTCCGCGCATCTTTGACCAGCCCGGATTATTAAGCGTATCTTTTGTTATGTCATTGTCACGCAGAACCTCTTTTAACGGGATACGGTAGAGTCTCCAGCCGTTGTTTCTGACAAGACGGGCGTTGGTGTCAACGTAAGCGGAGTATTTGTCAAGGTCAATTTCATAAGAGTAATAACTCTCCTGCCTGCCGACACGCGGAATACCGTCACCGTCTATATTTTCGTTATCAAAAATATTATTGCCGCGCGTTCCGTTAACAAAACGGAAGTTACCGGTGCTGTCTTTGTCATACTTGCGGAAAAGGTCTCCGCTTGGATTGTCATGAGACCTCGGGAATGCCATTAAGTCAGTGTTTTGAACTCTTGAAATTGTATCCCAGCCATTCGTCTCAGCGTTTGGTATCAGATAAAACTTATCATTAACAGGCAGGCCGTTCAGCCCGATATCATACCTTGAGAGCTGGTCGGGTTTGTTTTGATAAGTTGGGTCTTCTATCGCAAGCGTGCCGTTTGGGGGGCCGCCGTCACGTACCTGGTCATGCCTGAAAGTGCCTATCTGAATTGTAAGTTTGCCCCGGCCTGTATTACCGTATCCCGGCCCTTCAGGTTTAACAAGTATTTCAAGGTAGCGGTGATTCTCCATGTTAAGCCCGTTTCTTCCAAACGAAGTCGTTATAGAGGCGTACGCGTCTTTAAAGCGGCTATTGATATCCAAGCGGTGTTCTCTTGAAGAGGGAGTGGCGTGAAGGCGCAAAACTTCCATGTAGTTATCAGAGCCGCTGTGGCGGGAGTTGTTATCTCTCTGCCAGACAGAAAACCTGTTGACCCTGTAAGTCTCATCATAGACAATGGGTGAGAACCAGTAAAAATCCCATGCCGGCGGTCTTTTTAACATACTTGCGCTCAGTGAGTCAAGTCCGCCATCAAAGTTATACCTGAAAGGATAGTGCGAAGAGTGCCAGCTCTGATGGCGCAAACTGAGACTGTAACTGTCCTTGGTGCGCTCAAAATCATCAAGATACGCGTTAGCGTCTTTTGAAGTGTTCTGATTCATGCGGCTTTGAACGATTTCAAAATCAATTTTGGCGGATGATTCTTCCTCTGTTTTAATAAGGGGGAGATAATTAACCGCGCTTGTCATCCACTCCGGCTCAAAATCCAAAGAGGTGTTAAAGGCCAGGTGCATCTTGCTGTACGGTTCATTGCCAATCTGGGGTATATCGCCGGCAGAGGTAGACGCCGATTGATAAAGAAGACTAAGCGCGGCGAATGAATTATCACTTATAAACGGCAGTTTAACCTCGCCGCGCACGCCTGCAAACACCTTTCTGTCAAGAACGAAATCAGACTCTCTCTGATAGGTAATAAGTATGGACTCAGCAGCGCGCGCCCGTGTTGAGATAAGTTCCAGTATTCCCATCTGGTAATCGAGTACATAGTCCTCATCTTCCTTGAGCAGAGTACCGGATTTGGTTTTCACAATTACGGTTCCAGGGAGAATATTCCATCCGAGATTGTCATAAACAGTTTTGCGTACAGTACCGCTTGTCACTATGTTAAATTTGGGCACATAATTTTTAATCTGCCCAGCCTGGTTTTTCCATCCGTATGTATAAATTGTAGAATCCGCCATAACGCCGAGAGCCGGATTGGCAAACGGTTCATTCTGATTTATTCCCGGCCCCCAGGGCGGTATGATAAGCTCATTGTTCTCACTGTTAAATATGTCAACTAACTCAAGCCTTGCCCTGCCCTGTTCGTCTGTAAGTCCCATTACATTTGAGATAAGCCTCTGATTACCGGTATGCCTCACAGTATCGCCCACAGCAGGGTCAAAAAAGTAAAGTTCAAGTTTTGTATCTTCCGCCCCCCAATACTCGTAAACATTACGCCACATAAGACCGAATGTCGGATCGGTTCTCAATGTATCGGCTATGTCTTCCATACCTTTGGATTTGAGAATCCAAAGATTCTGAACGCTCTGGTTAGGGGCGGTAGCCGCAACTGCGGCTCCCTTATTCAAAGCGGCATTAGCAGTAATCATGGTTATGGCAACAGCATCATTATCGGCTACATTAGCGGTTATACGCACCCATCCGCCGTCAGGATCGAATGTATAGTCCTGATTTTCGGTAAGCAGCCTGAAGTAGCCGTCGGCCTGAGTGTTAAAAAATCTGTTTGTAGTGTTCTGTTCCCGAGCCGGATCGGTGGAAACAAACACCTGAAGATTCGTGACTCTCGGCGGTCTTGGCGCGTTTCGTTCAGGCGCAGTTATATTATTGAATCTGTTGTAGTAGTCTTTGTAAACATGGTCCAAAAAGAAATAGCGGTTTTTTATAAAATTATTCTCTTTGAGCCCGTCACTGCTGTATGGGTCGTCTTTACCGCCAAGTTCTCTTGTAAACGCTTCTCCCTGAGCGTGGCTCGCAATAGTCGTAAGCATCAATGGGCCAAGCTTCGCTCTTACCTTGATACCGAACAAACCGTCCGCTTTATCCGAATACCCGCTGAGGCTTGACCCCGGCATGTCAAAACCCGTATACCCTGCAACTATCTCCTGAATAATCTCATCCTCAAGCTCCCCCGGATAAGACTCCTTATATTCAACTTTAAAGTTTTTGAGCGGGTCTTCGCTCATGTCAAATCCGGTCTGCTTGCTGTGGCTGATACTTACGCTTATCAGCCTGCCCACACTGCCTGTAATAGAAAATTCATAATTTGTCTCAACATCAATCGGACTGAAGTTTGAAGTTTTATCTGTACCTATTTTGTACTGGTTATACTCAGCGGCCACTGTCACCTCAAGACGCCCTTCAATTTTAAGGCGGGGCGGTTCATTGCCCAAAAGCCTCTGAGCCCAGGGCGGATAGTGCACGGCAAGCTCCCACTGAAGCCTTGGATTCCTTCTCACTCCCAAATCCCTGCGCGACTCGTCGGTGAGCTTGTTGTACCAACTGTTGTAAAATGAGTAGTTTCTGCCGTCGGCGATAAAATCGTTTAACTCTCCGTAATGATAAATCCATATTGAGTTTCCAAGAGAGTCCATACGCATAAAAGTCAACTGGCGTTTTTCAAAATCAATGACTGTGGTATCCGCAAACAGTTTACTTTCTACTTTGAGAATACCCGGACTGCTCTCCGAGAAAGGGCTGCTGTAGGGCGACTCAAAAGGTGACTGGTAACCCGGAATTACAGGATGTTCATAACGCAATCCCTGCGCAAACAGAGGCAGTGCGCCAAAAACAACAACGAGCCATAGCTTCGGGAGCCCGGTTAACATGATGATTAACAGTTTGTTAAAAGAAATGCGCACGTTAACGCCGGCTCCTCTTAGGTCTTAAAGTAGAATCCGCCGCCGACTCCGAAGCGTCTTTACAACAGCGAAAACCTACAGGATTATGCCTGTTCTGAGGAAAATAGCTATAGCGCACGTCACTGCAGCGGCTCTGTGAACCGCTTGCCCAAAATCCGCCCATCACATTTCTAAGCGAGCGGTCACGCGCAGGTATGGTAGACGTCCACTCCGCCAGATTGCCCGACATGTCATATACTTCATAGTACCCGCGGCACTCCGGACGGCTTGCGGTCTGTCTTGCGGTAGTATCATGAGTCACGCAGGTATTGGGTTCATAAATATTTCCGTAAAGGTAACTCCAGCCATGCAGCCCAGCGCACGCGCCGCTCCACTCCTCAGAAGTACAAAGCCGTTTACCAACAGAAAAACAGGAGTCCGATGCCTGAAAAAACGATACGAACGCTGTAGGAGTTACGCCTCTGCGGTTAGGCCACAGGTGCTTGTCAATACAAAACCCGCCGCCTGCCGCTATATGCTCCATCCCTTCCGGGCATAATTTGGACTTATCCGAAAAATCAAACTCATAGCGCCTGCTTCTGGGTTTCATCTCTTTTCCGCAGGCGTCATTTGACTTATAGTAAAATGTCATATTTTCCATAATTTTTACCGGAGTTCCATCGTATTTTTTCCACTCCCCGTCCTTCTCAAAGCGAAAATAAACCGTACTTGGCTTATTAGCCGTAAGCCTCACATTAACAGCCTTGCGGTGCAATCCACCCGACGGGTCGGCATACACCCAGGGCATAAGCGTATCCTGAGCGCAAGGGTCTGCCTGCAGTAAACGGTTTAAACTGTCCAAACGCCTCAAGCTGTCAATACGGTTTAGACTGTCTAACCTGTTGAGACTGTCCAAGCGGTGCAAACGGTTCAAGCTGTCAAGGCGGTTTAGACTATCTAAATGATGCAAACGATTCAGGCTGTCTAAACGGTTCAGACTATCTAAAAGACGCAAACGGTTCAGACTGTCTAAGCGATTCAAGCTATGAAGACGGTTTAGACTATCTAAATGATGCAAACGATTCAGGCTGTCTAAACGGTTCAGGCTGTCTAAAAGACGCAAACGGTTCAAACTGTCTAATCTGTTGAGACTGTCCAGATTATGAAAAAGCGCCGCGCTGTCCAAAACGGAAATTTCAGTCTCTGTTACACCTTTAAACTGTTGGGAATGCTTATGGGCGCTCTCTTTTTTAAATCCCCAATAAACAAAAAACAGCAGCATAAGAATGCCGAGCGCAATTAATATCCAGATAATGCGCGGGCGTTTTTTTTTATCCGCAGATTTTTTATCCGTTGAGTCCATTCAATCAGCCACCCAAATCAATAATTCATTTCACCGCTGTAAACACTTTTAAAAAATCTACAGTCTCCTTTACATCATGCACTCTGAAAATGCGCGCGCCTTTAGAGTAGGCTGACGCTATTGTCGCAAGCGTTCCATATAACCTCTCGTCAACAGGGCGGCCTGTAATTTTACCAATAAATGATTTACGCGACGTACCCACCATAAGCGGATAGCCAAGCCGCGCTATTTTATCAAGGGTGTTAAGAAGCGTAATATTGTGTTCGCTGGTTTTAGCGAATCCAAAACCAGGGTCAATAATAATCTTCTTCTCGCTTACACCTGCGTCTTTGAACTTTTCTATAGCTGTTGTAAGCTCTGAAACCACCTCTGCGGTTACATCATTATAACTTGGTTCATTTTGCATGGTATCCGGCGTATGACGGCTATGTGTGAGCACTACCGTACATCCGCACCAGCCTGTTATGGAACCCATAAGCCGGTCAAGCCTGCCTGCGCTTATATCATTTATCCACTTTACGCCTGCGTCAAGCGATGCTCTTGCTGTGGCGCTCCACGTAGTATCAACGCTTATAGGCACGTCAATACGCTTAACCAGCTCCTTAACAACAGGAACAACGCGGCGAATCTCATCCTGCGCGCTGAGAAGTTTTGCGCCGGGACGCGATGAAGAACCGCCGATGTCAATTACATCCGCACCATCTTCCTTAAGCCGCAAAGCGTGTTCAAGCGCGACCTCTGGGCTTATGTAACGTCCGCCGTCATAAAAAGAGTCTGAGGTAACATTCACGATGCCCATAACCAAATACGGTTTTCCCAACAAATTATGTCTGTCCATAATCTTACTGCTTCTCCTTTTGAGAACTTATAGCTTAGAACTTAGAAAAAGTCAAAAACAATTATTTATGAATTACTTTACAGATCATTACTTAAAAAAATCTTTTCTTATCTAAGTTCTAAGTTCTAAGCTCTAAATTCTAAGTTCTGCATACTATATAAAACTGGCACTTTCCTATGCTATTCCGCAAGTTTTTGCGCCCTTTTCTCACCTGCTCCAAAAAGCAGAAATCCCGCCTCAGACACTCCGAAGCGGGATTTACACAGAGCTGCATTTTCGTACCTAAGAAGAACTTGGCGCTGCGCTCTCTTCAAGCGCGGCTGAACCCGCCTCGTCCCCTATTGTCACATTCACCTTTTCGCCGGATGGATCCGCCTGTTTACGGGTGAAGGTGCGGGTCTTCTTTGCGGCCGCAAGCGTTGCGCCGCTTATAACTTTCATTATCTCCTCACGGTCCAAAAGTTCATGTTCAAGGAGCGCCTTGGCAAGCCGCTCAAGCTCCTCTTTATAATCAGTGAGAATCTTTTTGGCTCTCACAGCCTGCTCCTCTATTATGGAGCGCACTAATCTGTCAATCGCCTCAGCGGTTGACTCAGAGTAATCACGGTGACGGTTCATCTCACGCCCTATGAATATCGAGTCATCCTTATCACCGTAGGAGACCGGGCCAAGCTCATCCGTCATCCCGAAATCGCACACCATCTTGCGCACTAAACCTGTTGCGCGCTTGATATCGTTAGAAGCGCCGGTAGTCTGATTCCCGAAGATAATCTCCTCTGCGATACGTCCGCCAAGGAATATGCACACCTGGTCAAGTATAAACTGTTTTGTATGAAGGTGCTTATCTTCGCCGGGAAGAGAGAATGTTACCCCAAGCGCCCGTCCGCGGGGAATAATAGTTACCTTGTGCAAAGGGTCAGCTTCCTCGCAGTGCAGGTTGCATACAGCGTGCCCCGCTTCATGATAGGCGGTAATCTGCTTCTGCTTCTCAGAGAGCACCATGCTCTTGCGCTCCGTACCCATGAGCACCTTATCCTTCGCTTCCTCAAAGTCAAGCATGGTCACTTCATCCTGATTAAACCTTGCAGCCATGAGCGCGGCTTCGTTTACAAGATTGGCAAGGTCTGCGCCCACAAATCCGGGTGTGCCTCTTGCTATAGTGTGAAGGTCAACGTCAGACGCAAGCGGCGTCTCCTTTGTGTGAACTTTCAGTATCCCTTCGCGTCCCTTTACATCAGGCGCGTCAACTACAACCTGACGGTCAAAACGGCCGGGTCTTAAGAGCGCAGGGTCAAGCACATCCGCGCGGTTAGTCGCGGCTATGAGAATAACTCCTGAATTGGGCTCAAATCCATCCATCTCAACAAGCATCTGGTTTAGGGTCTGCTCGCGCTCATCATGTCCGCCGCCAAGCCCGGCCCCGCGCTGACGCCCTACCGCGTCAATCTCATCTATAAAAACGATACACGGAGAGTTCTTTTTCGCGGTCTCAAACAAATCTCTGACACGCGACGCTCCGACGCCGACAAACATCTCCACAAAGTCTGAACCGCTCATCGAAAGAAACGGCACCCCAGCTTCACCGGCCACACAGCGGGCAAGAAGCGTTTTTCCAGTTCCGGGCGGCCCAAGAAGAAGCACCCCTTTGGGAATCTTCCCGCCAAGCTTTTTAAACTTTTTCGGGTCTTTCAAAAAGTCAATTATCTCCGCAAGCTCCGCCTTGGCTTCTTCTACTCCTGCAGCGTCCGCAAACGTTACCTGCGGGCGGTCTATATTGTGAAGCTTGGCGCGGCTCTTTCCAAAAGAAAACATCCCCCTCTGCGCAGACTGCATATTACGGATAAAGAGCATATAGAACACGACTGAAATCATAACTATGATTCCAACCTGAACCATAACGCTGCCCCACATCTTCTCCTGCTCGAAAGTGTACTTGAAACCGGCCTCATCCCACGTACTTAACATTTGCGAATCAAGAAAAGGCAGGTTAACCACAAAGTATTTATTGGCAGCCGCGCCCCCTCTGGCGTTTGACACCTGCGCAAGAGCCGCAGGGTCGCTTACCTGACCGCGTAATATTGCGCGGCCATCGCCTTTTTGAACTGCGCTCGCCTCCGTAATGTTAATATCTTCATTGTCAAGAAGCTCTTTAAACTGCGAATAAGTGATTTTAGTCTCTCTCTGACCGCTGAACCCCTCTATTGAACGTAAACCCATAAATACGGCTATGATAATGAGAAACCATATAAAAACCGGTTTCGGCCCGTTAGGCCCTTTCCCTTTTTTCGCCCCATCCCCTTCTGCAGGCCGCTTGGGAGTATTTAAATTGTTTTTCTGATTTGTATCCTGCTTTTTATCTTCCAAACCCAAACCCTACCTCTTTTCATTATTTTTTAATTTTTCATTATTTTTTAATCTGAATTTCATAGTTCGTTAAATCTAATTAAAATACATTAAGGAAGCCGTCTGCACGGTATTCTAATGTATTTTTCGCCTTTGCACTAACCCGCCGGCAAAGTCTTGCGCTGTACCGTCCGGCGGCCTTACGGCTATAGTGCAGCTGCCGGACGGTACAGCGCAAGACTTTGTTGGCGCCTTAATATCTAAAGATAATACTGTTTATAATAATCACGCCTTGTAAAAAGAATACTGCCGCGTGAGGGATAAAACCCCCAGCCGCCCGGCAGCAAATGCTCGCCGGAAAATAACATTCTGCCAGAAACAACACGGTTCAAATGTAATTTTGAAACAGATATTCCATATTCATCAAAAAGTACAAGAAAAGCCTCCAGCGCAAGCTTTTCGTCTGACAAGCCCCTCTTGTCCACTGTAAAAGAGAAGCGGTCATGCTTTATTACGTACGAGCTAATCCAAATATTTATTTCCGCGATGAGAATTTCCCAGGCCGCTGCAGCATTTGACGCGCTTAAGGCGATATTTTTCACCGCGTCCCTCTCCTGCTTGAGCATCAGCGGTATAATCTCATGACGAACCCAATTCCTGCGGAATTTTTGGTCAAGATTTGAAGAATCAATACGGTACGGCAATCCCTGCTCTTTAAGCCACTCCTCTAATACACTCCTTTCAACGGAAAGAAGCGGTCTGATAACGCCGTCTGCCCGCTGAGCAAGCACTCCGCGAAGCCCTCTAAGTCCCGCCCCGCGCATTATACGCATAATCACAGTTTCAGCCTGGTCGTTAGCGGTATGAGCCGTGGCTATGCTGTCAAATTTTTCTGTTTGTTTTATCTGATGAAAAAAACGGTATCTCTCCAGACGCGCCCACTCTTCGATGCCATTTTGCGGTGATGAGGACGGAGAGAGCGTCATGGTAAAAAGTTCTATCTGTAAACTGTCGGCGATTCCCTTTACAAATGCCTCATCACCATCAGACTCTTTACCTCTAAGGGAGTGATTGACATGAGCGATTGCAAGCCGCGAAATCTTCAACTGTTCTCTACAAGTATGCAAAAGATGTATGAGCGCAACAGAATCCGCACCGCCGCTGACGCCGACAAGTACAGATGAAGCGGGATGATTTAAACTGTGAAAAAACGCGGTTAATTCAGATGATAGAAGGTTACAATCAGAGGACAAATATCCTCCCGGATAGCTATTGCGGTAAATAACAAGCTTCGTGGCTAACAGAAAGAGGCGAAGCCCCTAACCAAAAATAGCAGCGGAGGGAATCGAACCCCCGACACGTGGATTATGATTCCACTGCTCTAACCGACTGAGCTACGCTGCCGTTTTTAAGGAATTACCGGTATAATATATATGAAGTCAATAGGTGAAGTCAAGAAAAAACAGAACTCTCAATTTCTAGAACGCGACTCTGCCTGACGCCGCAGTGAGTTCGCTTCAGAGAAATTTCTATCAAGCCTTTTGCGGATATCTTTGTCTAATTCATATCTGTTAACAGCGGCTATCTGTTCGAGGGCTTCCGAGTGCCTGCCTGACGCAACCATGCTCTTTGCGATAGCAACCCTTGCAACTACGGAATTATAGTGATTGGAGTTTGGGTCAATCTCATTTCTTGACAGGATAAACTGATACGCTTTTATCGCCTCTGCGTGCATTTCAAGCCCCTGAAAAGCCGCTGCCTGCCCCCAGCGGAAAATCTGCGCTCTAGGGTATTTTCTAATCATATCATTTGCAAGTTCAAGAGCGTCGGCGAAACGGCATTCGTATATATAAATATCAATGAGCACCATTGCTGCTGCGGTACGGCAGTAAATCCCATTCTCAATCACGTCTTTAAGTTTTGCGATACCCACTTCGCGGTTGTCGGAAACCCCCGGCATCCACCAAAGCATTTTCATCAGCGCGCTGCGCCAGTAATCATAAGTCCCTATTCCAAATTGTATGTCAGGAATTTTACTGCCGGAAGAGGCCATATTTTGGAAGATGGAAACCCCTTTCCAGCCATGACGGAAAGCTGTCACCCAACGCTCATAGCGCCCCTCATAAGTCCCTTTGTACCCTTCAGCGCCGCCTAAGAAAAAACGCGCCCACTCATCATTTCTATCGTTTGAGAGTATTTTTTCCGCCCTCTCTATAGCCTGGTCGCAAAGACGGAAAAACTCCCGCTCGCGCCTGCGGCTTTGATGGCGCAGCATCCATGCGTCAAGCACAGCCGCCTGAAAAAAATACCCGGCCGGATGGTCAGGATATTTTCTTATTATTTTTTTCGCTTCTTCTTCCGCGTTACGGAAATCTTCCTTGAAAACCATGTCAACGCTTGCAGAAGCCCATGCGTGCATATCACCGGGCAGCTTCGGCACCTCTGCCAAAAGCAAAACCGGCAAAAGCAGCAAGCACAGAAATTTAGTCTGAAATTTCAATTTTTCTATTCGTTTCATCGGTCTCAGGAAAAAACATATAATATTTGTTATAGTACCTGTCCCATAAACCAAGCTTTTTATAGTACCTGTACTTGCGTGTGATTTTCATATTTAACGAGTTTAAAAAATAGAAATCAACTATAGCCATTCTCGAATATACACCCTCTTTGTACTCTCTGTAGTCAAGCATCTCAAAATAAGGGGTTTCTAAAAGCGACTCTTTTTCTACATCCTCTATTACCGCTTCCAAATCATCCTTTAAAATCACATCAAGTTTTTGCCTTATTACGCTATCTTTTTCATCAAAGCACATACAAAAAAGAAGCATAAAAGGCAGCAAAAGTTTAAGTAAATTTTTTTTAAATGACATTTGTATTAAAATCACCGCCAAAGCAGATAGATATCTCCCATATATAATAATAAATTATTTCACTTCAATAGTCAAAATAATTAACGATGCAAATCAGGCGTTACTAATAAAAAAAACGGATGATACCCCAAGGTATCATCCGTTTAAGCAAAACTCTCAAGTCCAATATGGACGGTACATCGGTAACCAGGGGTTTGGCTACGCCGCGATAAACACGGTTAACCCCTGGGGCAAAACTAAAACCTGTAAGTCGCGCTGATTCTCTTGAACAGAGAAGTCTGCGGGCCGCTTATAAGGTTTGTAAATGTGTAAGCGATATCGTTTGATGAAACGAAATCAATACGCAGACGGTTGTCAATGTTAACGCCAAAACCAAGACCAACAAGACCGTCTTCTGCAAGTTCAGGAATTATAGCGTCAGCATCTTTATTCTTCTCAACCCAACGGCTTGTTTTGCCGTTGTCTTTTGTCTCGTAGCGGATCTCTTTCTGACCGCCGACACGAATCAAAAACCAGTCCCACATAATATTACGCTCAATACCAAAGCTGATTCTTCCGCCGATGGACTCTTCGGTCGCTTTAACTTTATCTGTCTGTGTATAAAGCCCCTGCAGACCTGTCCAGAAAAATCCGCGGTCAATGTTCATATTAAGACCAATACCGCCTGTTACGTCAATAATATCTACATCGTTGAATTTCATGATTTCCATTGAAACCTGAGGTACAAAAGCTCCATGAATAGCAGGCACCGCTGAGAAGAAACGTACATCACCGCGGTAGAAATAGTTGCCGTCAGAAATGTCTACTTTGGCGCCGCTATTATCAGTGTATATGCCAGTAACGCTTCCGCCGTTAAAAGAAGCTTCAAAATCAAGCCCCTGGTCAAGATTCCAGTTTATACCGGCTGTAACTTTATAAACGCCTGTCTGATCTGTAGACTTATCGTTAGCCGTATATTTTTGATAGGCTCCGTAACCTCCAAGCCCAAGAGCAAGACCATTACCCAAATCATAAGCAAGCATAAGGTCAAGCTTACCTATAGGCTCTTTAAGGTTGTACTCATAATAGCTCGTCATCTGTCTTCCGCCGCCTGCAAGCATCAGATAATCCAAAACACGGTCGCGTCTGTTAACAAACGCTCCAACGGAAAGCATGGGCGCATTCTCAGCTTCGCTGAACCTGTGAGATATCATAGCTCCAAAAAACGGGTCGCTGAGCCTAATATTATATCTTCCGGCGCTAAACTCCGCACCGGAGTTTTTCCGCTCATCCACCCAGCCGTAAGACCCATACATCATATTAGGATACAAACTCATATCAGCAGGATTTCTGAAGACGCTGATCTCATCACGGAAGAAAGCATCATGCCCCCCCATAACTTCAACACGCGCATCCGTCGCATAACTGCCGACTACACATCCCGCTGCAAGAACAAACGCAAGCGTCTTTTTCATATTATACTGCCTCCATTGCAATTTTTATTAAATTAATATTTTTTACGTTATTCCCGTAGGGGTACGGTTCACACGTACCCATGTCATTTTCGTACCCGTACAAAACGGGCGCGGGCGAGCCGCGCCCCTACGGTTTTGTAACGGGTACGCTTAAACCGTACCCGTCAATTTTATACATTACTGAGAGAACACAAACGGATAAACAACTTCCGTCACGTCACCAGGCTTGTCAATCTTCTCAAATGCCCAGCTTCTTACTCTGGCCACAACAATCTGCTCAAGTTCCGGGTCGTTCATGGTTGTTTCAACCACCTGCGCGAATATCACTTTGCCGAATTCGTCAATAGCGAACTTCACTGTGATTTTACCATTAAGACCGGGTTTCTCACGCAGACGCCTGTTATAAGCGTGACGAAGCGCAGCCATATTCTGCATAACAACACGCTGAATACTTGCACGGCTTCTTCCGCCTGTAAGCTGACCGCCCTTCAAAAAGTCCGGTGATGAAACTTTCAGCTCACCGCGCTTCTTAAGGTCAAGACCGCCGCCGCCGCCGCCCATAAGGCCGCCGATGAGGTCGTCAATACCGCCGCCGCTGCCGCCGAAGCCTGAACCGTAACCTGAGCCGTAACCGATACCGGCTACACCCTTACGTCCAACTCCGCCGTCACCGCCCGACTTAAGACCGCCCACACCGGAGAGAATAGCGTCAATATCGGTAGCAAAACCGCCCTTACCGAAAATATCGGCTGAGGCAACGCTCTTACCCTTGATCTGCCCGGATACAATACCAAGCACACCCATGTGAGTAACACGCGCTCTTGGGTCGCCGCCGCCGCCGGTCATTCCGCCTTTGCCCTGATTCTTCTGAGGCGTAAGCTTCTTTTGATCGGTTTTAACTTCCTCTTCCTTCTTCTTCTCCTCTTCCTTCTTCTTGTCAAGAGTAGCCTGCACCTCGTCAGCCTTCACAAGCTTTGCGGTACGCTCTTCAGGAAGTTTTTCAAAGAAGTCGGTAGCAATTTCAATTACTGTACGGGTACCCATGAAAATGATGAACCCGATTGAGAGAAAAAACATGATAAGCTGAATATTTCTCTGCTTTTTCTCTTTCTCAACAATGAAAATATCCGCGCGCCCTTTGAGCATCTCCGAGTATTCCTCATTGGTAAGAATCCTTCCGGGCGGGTCATCGTCTTCATCATCGTCATCATATTTTTTACTGTTATTACCGCCGGAGACCGCAGCGCCAACGCCGGCCGCAGCGCCCGGGGCGCTAACGGCAGCAAGCGGCACAGCTCCGCCATCATCTAAGGGTACGAGATCCACTTCCGCGCCGCAAGCGCTAAACTGCGCTTTAAGCCGCATCGCTTCCTCTTCATCCGCTTCCTTCTTGATGCAAACAGCCTTAGCAGTAACGGCGTTATACACCACATCGGCGGGACTGCCTGAGTAACGAGCGACTTCACCGGCAATTTGGGAAGCCCTTTGCGGATCCTCGCACTTTTTTATAAGGATCTTATACTTCACCGTTAATCTCCTCTTTCCATGACCGCAAAGTTCATATTATTATACCCAACCTTACCGCAGGTGTTCATAATCTTAAAAACAACGTCAAAGTCGATGTTTTTGTCAACCTGAACAATAATTTTTCCCTGCACAGCGTTCAGAGCGCCCATACGCACCATCTCCTCTTCCATAGCGAGACACGCTTTTAAACGCTCCTCAAGTTTAGAGATGATAGGATCAGCCTCTTCCTGCGGAATGTTTCTAACGTCCTCCGTGGGCACAACTGCCGCGTTGTCAAGAAGAATCATGTCGTTTGTAACCGCAAGCTGTAAATTAACCTCCTGCGGTTTCATTTTAGACTCGGAGTTTGGGAGTACCAAGTTCTCCGCGTTAGTCAAAAGCTGACCGTCCGCAGAAAACAACGTGATAAGAAACA
>Ga0123356_10000403_pt1 | contig 49291 bp, 42 predicted proteins | sample TergutEmb28metaG_2_FD_92546 | JGI IMG/M metagenome (GOLD analysis project Ga0123356, IMG submission 92546) | Embiratermes neotenicus P3 segment gut microbial communities from Petit-Saut dam, French Guiana - Emb289 P3 | ecosystem: Host-associated > Arthropoda: Insects > Digestive system > Gut ...
AGTGAGTGAGTGAGTGAGTGAGTGAGTGAGTGAGTGAGTGAGTGAGTGAGTGAGTGAGAATTTGAATTCAGACAGGAAATTGTATTAAAAATGAGGTTTTTCCTGTTTTTGCCTAAAACGGCTGTTTTTCCAGTCATTTAGACTATGCTAACATTTTTAGTTTTATATTGCAAGGGCTTTGTTAGAAAATTTCTTTTAGTATGTTGAAAATGTCCTCTTCTGAAACAGGCCAGGGGGAGTTGGCTACAAAGTCCATGTTGCGGGCGGCTTCGGCGGCGGCTGTTAGGCGATCCAGAGAGATGTTGTGTTCTTTTAGATTTAGCGGCACTTTGAGCGCTTCCATGTTACGGCGGATTGTGTCTGCTGCGGTTTTTGCTGTTTCTGCTACAGTGGCGGCTTTTGGGGCACCCATAAGCGAGGCAAGCCGCGCCATTTTTTCGGGGCGGGCGCTGATAAGACGCTGTGCTATAACAGGAAATAAAACGGCAGAACAAATTGGTCTTTCTATTGGGGTGCGGGAATTTATTGCCGCTGATAATGCAGCGCCAATTCCGGGAGAACTTAAAAAAGAGGCATACGAGGAAAGAAAACTTGCCTGAGCAAAAGTATCGGCAAATGCCGGCTGCCCTGCCTGTGCGGTGCTTTTCATCAATTTTATTAAAAGGGTAAGCGCTCTTTCCAACAGTGCGTCAGAGAGGAAATTTGCTTTTGATGAACAATAAGCTTCTGCCGCTGTAAAGAGACTTTCAAAGACGGCGGCGGCGGCGTTACCGGGATTAAATTTAAAAAGACTGCCGTCCAAGATTATAGCGGAATAAAGATTACCGGGTGATGGTATCGATTTAATCATTCTGTTACGGGGGTCTGCAGCGATGAAATATTCGGTAAATGAAAACGCATAAGTGCCTTCGGTGGGAATTGAAATAAAAGGCAGAAATTTATTCCTAAAAATACGGCCGTCCATTAGTTCAAATGCTGTTATTCTCATGGGCGCCATGATTGCTGCCATGCGGGCGCAAATTTGCGCTTTTTGCCCGCCAATACCGATGATCGCATCGCAGTGGGCTGCCCGGGAAAGTTCTGCTATGTTTTCTGCGGAATCGTTTTCTACTCCGTCAAATACAATTGCTTCCAGCCCGGAATCTTCCAGGATTTCCTTTAACCGGTTTACTGTTTGTGAATCAAGCCCGTTATCGGCAGCAATCATTATCCTGGAACCATGGCGCGCTGCAATTGTTCCTGCCATGCTTAAGGCATCTGCTCCTATGTGTACTTCCGGATCAAACTTAAATGAAATATCCATCCCTTACTCCAAAAAAAAACCTGACCACTTTTTTAGTGGTCAGGTACTTATTAAAATCCTACAACATTATGTTGCGCCAGCTCGATTTACGTTTATTTTACGCAAACCAGGCGTTCAAAATATTATCCGCTGTTGCCCTGATTACCCTGTCGTTTAAATACGAGGGATCATCCAGCTTTTGTCTGAGTTCAACGATTCTGGCCTCATCCAAGTCTGGGGCGGATCTAATAAGTTCCAAAACCTGATACCTCTCTGCCTGTTCCTGTGCCTGAACAGAAAGATTAATAGTATCAGCTTTGTCGTTCCCCCCCGCTTTTTCACTCCTCCCCGGTCTCTTGCCGGATGGAATGGGTTCTACGTGACCTATCCTGTCTACTGTCATAATCTTACCCTACCTATACCCTATTATCGGCAACTATCTACTATAAGTTTACCAGCTTATTTAATTTATTGCCAGTAATATAGACAGAAAATTCGCCAATTTGTTCGTTTTTTTGGGCTAAAATACCCTGTATTTCTGCCGCTGTTCCCCTAAGGTACTCCTCATGAACCTTGGTCATTTCCCGTCCTATGCAAATATACCGCTCACTGTCAATTTCGGCAATGTCTTCCATCAGCTTAAGAACTCTAAAAGGCGACTCGTAAATTATGCAGGCTGCGTCCATCGACATAAGTTCACGAAGTCTCGCTCTTCTTCGCCCGGGTTTTGGGGACAAAAACCCCTCAAAAACGACGGTTTTATCCCGTCCGCCGGCAACGCTAAGAAGCGCCGCAAATGCTGATGGTCCCGGAATGGGGATTACATCGTGCCCTGCCGCTGCCGCTGCGCTAACCAGCACTGCTCCCGGGTCGCTCAACGCCGGAGTGCCGGCATCGCTTGCATAAGCGACTGTTTGCCCCTGATTTAAGGCATTTATCACTTTTTCTGCCGCAAATTCTTCATTTTGAGACCGGCAGGATATCAATTTTACCCGTATTCCCAAATGAGTAAGGAGTTTCAGGGTACGGCGGGTATCTTCGCATGCTACAAGATCGGCATTTTTTAATGTCTCTGCCGCGCGAAAACTAATATCTCCCAAATTCCCAATTGGTGTGCCGATAATATAAAGAGTTGCCATGAGCCAATTATACGGTATTACAGAGGATAATACCAAGGGTGGACCCCCGGCTCATGAATACCTAACTGCAGGAAAGGATAACATGGAATTTTATATACAGCTTCTGGCTTTGGTGATGGCGGGTATGTTTTTGCTCTGGTTTGGCTATACCATTTTTTTAAGCCCCATCTCCCCATTTTATCCGGGCTGGTTTCCATGGAGAAACTGGAGAAAAAAAGAAAATATCCGCGGAGAACCGGGCGACCCCCAGGTTTGCCCTGTCTGCTCCATTAAAATGGAAAAAGGAGAGCTGGTAAAATCTGTCGCTTTCCCATCCATTTCCGGCGGCAGAGACCGTTTGATGTACATCAAAGGCTGCTTTACCTGCCTGGAAGATAATGTCCCGCGCCGCTGCCCCATCTGCGGCTCCAGTTTATCTGTCGAAGACTTTCTTGTTACACGTATGTTCGAACGCGTGGAGCGCAATAATCATGTTCATGTTTTGGGGTGTAATAAGTGTAAGAGGGTATTGTAGGGGGGGGCTCTTCAGAAATGTATGCCTGAAGATTATGCTTGGGGTCCTGTCAGCATTTCTGAAAACAGGTAGTGGGCGGACTTGGCAATGATCCGGGTGGTAGCAGCTTTTTGCAAAACACTGCAAATGGCAAGCCAGAACAGTGTTTTGCGCAGAGCCCGGATTAAGAATCCTTTCTTTCTTTGACAGAAAAAATACTCAAAACAATACTGTTTCTTCCAACTGTTGTAACCAAACCTGTAGATTCCATATCACAGCTAATATAGTATGATTTTCCCTGATAAGAAACATTAATTCCACCGCCTGAAATATTTAACTCAGTCATTCCCGGAAACCTATTGATCAAAAGCGCAATAATTTCACCTGCCGTTATTCTTTGATCTAAAACAAGTCTGGTAATAGGTTCAATTCTGGGATTTGCCGGAGTAGTTGTTTCTATGCTTGAAGGTATTGATTGAGAAATAACATTAAATATTTCCCTCGAAATTTCCGATTCCTCAAAAGCGACCGGGGCGATTGTTATACACCCTGCCAGTAAAAACCCGAATAACAATACTGCTATTCCCGATAAATTATGTTTGTTTGTCTTCAAAATAAGACTCCTTTACGGATTTATTGTCTCCTCTGACATATTTAAAACTACCACTTTTTTGTAGTTATTGCAACTGCAACGCAGCGCAATAATCAATTTTATTGCAGAAATCCAAAAGATACCCGTTTATCCTTACTTGTATGCCATCTATCAATACAAGGTAATAATAATCATATGTATCAAATGAATAGGAGTTTACCGCCAGCATGTTTGTGCGTTCATTGGTCAATGCGGCTATTTTTATTTCCATGCCTTCTGTCAAGTCCGTTTTCAAACGAGGAAATGTCGGATAGTAATCGGTTACTTTATTGATATTACTGCCTATTTGCGCATCATTAAAAATAAAACCGTTGGTATTAATTTCTCTGATACGGTTGCCGTATGATTCCAGCTTGCCGTTTACATATACAAGCTCGACCAAATAATAATTATGAACTTCGACGGTAAACTCATCTATTCCGCCTCTTTGATAATAATAATCATAAATTCTGTATGCGAAATCCCAGGTTTTGGTTCTTACAATCAATTTAATTGCATTTTTCTGAATTTTATATGCAACAATAGATGGTATACCAAAACCGTCTTCCCAATATTCAATATGTAAATGACCATCTTTTGCATATAATCCAAAACGAGAATATTCAGTAAGCGGAATTGGGTTATTGCGGTCTCTTTTTGCAAGTTCGGTCATAATATCCGCGTTTATATTGTTTTGGATAATAACAAGTGTCAATAAAAATAAAATTACCTGCTTTTTCATAATTTAATCAATATGTTTGATATATTTTATAAACATTATACTACCAGCATTTCGTTGATAATATTTTTTATTTTTGCAATATCATTTTTGTTAAGCTCGCCGATTTTGCCACTTAATCGGCATTTATCTATTGCTCTTATTTGATCAATCACCATCCAGCACTCTTTTCCTGCGACATTTGTTTTTACTCTTGTAGGATAATTGTGAGATTTAGTAGTAAGCGGAGCGATTATTATAGTATCTATGTTGTTGTTCATTTCATCAGGGGTGATTACAACACCTGGTCTTGTTTTTTGAATTTCGCTTCCTATGGTAGGATCAAGGTTTATCCAGTAAATTTCGTACTGCTTTACTTTCATTGCCATTCCCATTCTAAATCGGAACTGTTATCAGAGAAAATTAGTTTATCATCTCCATTCTGGTTCATTTTTTGAAATGCTTCATTCCAATTTTTTCTGGGGACTTTCCGCTCAACAGGGGTAATTACTATTTCGTTTTGTCGTGTTTCCATTACAATTTTATCATTTATTCCAAAAGCATCAATTATGGAAGAGGGAAAACATACACCTTTTCCACCTGTAATTTGTATTACGTCCAATACCATATTGTCTCCATTTTTTCATAGGTTATAATACATTATATAACATTTATGTCAATAAAACAAGCCTTCATAATGAGAAACATGCCTTCCCGTAATTTTAATATCTTTCCTACCTTACCGCTTCAAGCCGGAATTGCTGGTTTTCTCCTGCGTTACAATCCCATTGATGAAACTGATGGCCAACGTTATTGTAATTGCTTCTGGACATATCCAAAAGTTTTCCGGAAGCAACATTTTGAAATCTTACAAATTCACCGGCTGTGATAATCCGCCACCTCTGACCAGGCGTATTATTATTTTGCCACTGTTGTATGCGTGCGCCGTTTTCAGCTATCCTTGAATTTTGAACCTCCAGCACCCTGTTGCTTTGTACATTTGTAATCGTGTAAGTGCCGTCGTTATGCCGTTCAAAAGACCATTGCTGACTCCGTCCTCCGTTTCTGTCCTGTTGGATAACAACAATTCCGTTATTGGAATTTTGTTCACGAATATCTACAAGTCTTCCATTTCCCAGTTGTATCCGCCATGTCCCTGTATAATTTCTTTCTATTGCCGCTGTTACGGTGAAATTAATGTTAGTTGGAACACCTGCATTAGCTAATGTTGCAACTTTCCATTCACCATTTGCAGGCTGTACAACGATCCTTAGACGATATTGTCCAGGTCTTACGGTATTGGGTACAAAACAATTAATTTCCATAGGGTTCGACGCGGAGCCGGGGTTTAAAGCATTTCTGCTTCTGGTTCCGATAACTGCTGCAATCCTGCCGTTGTTATCAACCAATGCCGCACCCAACTGACCGCCGGGGAATGCTTCTGCCGCAACGTTTCTTATGGTTGGCGTAACTGTAAACAGTTCGTTTTGTGACACAGTGGTTTTACTTGCAGTAAAAGCTGTTAACGCCATACCATAACCGCCGCCATTTGCTTCCCCTGCTGTAACAGTTAAATCAATCGCATTGGGAATATTGCTGCCAACCGCAGATTTCGTTACGACCCTCCAATTTCCGCCTTCGGGTCTGATAACAGTCATCAGCCGGTAGCGCCCCGGTCTTACGGTTTCAGGAACAAAGCAATTTATATCAATAGAGCTGGATAAACTTTGGGGATTTAATGCTGCGCGGTTTCTGCTTCCGATAACTTCCATAATTCTGCCATTATTATCAACTAACGCAATTCCAATTTGACCGCCGGGAAAAACATCAAGAATGCTGATATTTCTCAATCTCGCCGAAATAATAAACATTTCATTTTGAGTTACGGAATTTTTATCTGCAGTTAAAATCATTAATGCCATTTCATAACCGGCAGAAACACCTCCTGCATCCGGTTTTATATTGATCATTATTCTCTGGTTGTTATACCAGCTTCTATTACGATTTCCGGGATTCAAATTATTAAGAGAGTACCATCCGTCATGTCTGCCGCCCCATCCCCAATTGATATGAAACCTGCCCTGACTATCGTATCCGTCAACTATAAAAGCATGATCACTTTCCGGATCATTTCCCCAATAGTATACCGGAAGACCCGCGTCTAACTGCTGTCGTATCAATGCTTCCCATTCCGCATCGGTGTAAAAAACACGCTGAGGACGCTGAATGCTTCTGTCGTATCCAAAATGATTTACCAATTCCTGATAGTAGGGATAACTTGCGGCGACATAATAAAATAACCTGCCTACGGCATTCTGCTGTTGTTCGCTGCTGTCTTTGCCGTCACTGCGATAGGTATTGAGCATATTAGCCCAATCAAAACTAACATTATAATTTATAGACGTTATTGCCCCGACCCTGCTATTTCTAAAATTGCCGGTTTTCTCCCCTCGTCCCTGTATTGGATGCCGGTGGTGATATAATAATTGTGCAATAGCTACCGGTCCGCAGCCAGCAACCGCACGTCTGCCGTTAATTAGAGGGTAATTACTGTTAAACGGAAAACCTTGATGCCATTTTGATTGTATCAGCGGTCTAACCACAGCATGAGGATTTGGCTGAGTGGTTAAGATCGAAGCAAGTTCATCATCGTTTGGTATAAACGATACGCCTGCTCCTTCCTGTGCGGAGTCTTCTCTGTCACCTGCTTCTTGCGCAAACAGATAGCCGCTAGAAAATATTAATATTAATATTAATGTTATTAGAAATGCAATAATACATGGGTTTGTTTTCATATATTACCCCCGTTAATTGTTTTTATTATACATTAAAATAATAATATGTCAATGTTTAATAACAAACCGATAGCTGCTGCCACTTGCCCTGCGGCCACTTGCAAGGCCCCCCGCTGTGCATTTACAATTACTTGTAATGACAAAAAAACTCCATTTATGCGATGAACTCGGTGTTTCTGCGGCTACGGTAAACAACTGGATTAAAACAAAGGTTATACCGGCGCCGGATGATCGGGGTTTTTACAGTAAAAGTATTTATGACCATATTCTCGATACGATAAAAAATAACCGCGCGGGGGAACCTGCGATGCGGCTTAGTTCCAGAGCAAACAGGACATTGCTTAAAAAGAAATCATTGTGTTATTTGGGAATAACAAACAAAGAAAGAAAAACATTATTGTTAAACCTTGTAAATGTATTTGAAAAATCAGGGTTATCGGCAGAAGACGGGGTGTTGGCGGTTGTTTTTTCGATGCTGCGGGCAAATGAAATGATCGGGGCAAATTGCACCGCAGGTGCCTGGCAATTAAATGCAAATTCAAAACTTGACATGATGCTTTCTGACTGGATTGGTAAAACACATAATCCGGAAAAAATGAAAACACTGTTTATTGATTATAAAATAGCAAACCTAAATGACGATATACTTGGGGCATTTTATCAATCTGTATTGAATATTTCGCAAAAATCAGGTTTTGGAGCGTATTATACTCCGTCCTGTTTGTTAACAGATATTAAAATAAAATCTGATAAAACAATTCTGGATCCCTGCTGCGGAAGCGGTAATATATTGTTAAATATATTATCAAAAGAGCATGATCCTGCTAAAATATATATTAGAGATATAGACGAAACTGCATTAAAAATTTGTTATATTAATCTTGTTTTGTTTTTTAATGACAAAAATATTACACCGAATATATTAAAACAGGATATAACATCAGATAATACTTTTAACAGGCAATTTGATTATATTGTTACAAATCCGCCGTGGGGCAGTAAATACACAATGCATCAGAAAGAACATCTGGTTAAATTATACCCGCAACTGTCTACGCCGGAAATATTCAGCATTGCTTTGTTTAATGCCCGTAAGATGCTGAAAGAAAACGGGGAACTTTATTTTTTTCTTCCCTATTCGTTTTTAAATGTAACCGCTCATAAAAACATAAGGCGCTGTATTTTTAATGAAAACAACAAGATAACAGTTAAATTGCTGGGCAATGCGTTTAAGGGAGTGCTTTCTGAAAGTATAAGGCTGCATTTAAAAAGCAGCTCGTATGAAAAATACATATCTATTCAAAATAAAAACACAGATGTTTATCAAATACCATTGCAGAATATTACGCCGCCTGATTTTTTGGTAAGCGCGGTTAGTAAAACGCAGGATACTTTAATAATGGAAAAAATGTACAAAACAGAGCACACTACTTTAAAAGACGCTGTTTTTGCACTGGGAATAGTTACGGGTAACAATAAAAAACATTTAACAAAAGATAAAACAGCAAAAGCTATATATCGCGGCAAAGATATAGAAAAATATACGCTTTTAAAGCCTTGTTATTATTTTGAATTTAAGCCGGATTTGTTTCAGCAGGCAGCGCCGCTTGAATACTACCAAAAAGAAAAAATTGTTTATCGTTTTATAAGCGACAGGCTTATTTGCGCGCTGGACAGCGAAGGCAGCTTTTTATTAAACAGCGCAAACCTTTTTATTTCCGGCAATTATCCAATGCGTGCCATTGTTTCATTTTTTAACAGTGATATATATACTTTTATTTTAAGAAAAAAGTTTAATTCCAAAAAAGTATTAAAATCTCATTTGCAGGATTTACCGCTGCCGGTTTTATCAGATAAAACACATCAATATATTTCTGATTTATACAATGAAGCGTTTTCCGAAGCAAGGGGACAGCTCCCGGGCATTTCCATGTTTCAGGAAAAGATAGATCGTATAATCTGCGAAGCGTTTGGAATTGATGAAAACGAGATGAATTACATCAAGACAATATCTTAATCTCTGCGCCGAGCACTTTTGCAGTCTGCTCTGCGGTTTTAATTCCTGCAATGATAACAGGACCTTTAACAGCCCTTGAACCAAGCGATGCAAATGCGTTAACCACATCCGGAACAGAAAGATTAATTAACCGCTGAAGTTTTCTTTTATGGTAGCTGTCTTCTACGCCGTAAAGAAAACGATAGAAATCCACGGTTCCGTTTTCCAGAGCGGTGCGCGGCTTGGTCTCTTTTGAATAACAGCCGATTAAACTTTTTACAAGATAATCTTCATCAATATTGTAAAACTGCGGTTCATCACGGCTGCTTTTAAGTATTGCAGAAAATACATCCAGCGAACGCAGAGGATTCGGATCGCGGTATGTCGCAAAAGATACGCAGTTTTCCAGGCTGTCGCTGGATATTATCGCGCCGTATGCGCCGCCTTTCATGCGTATATCTTCCCATAACGCGCCGGTGTAAAGCTGATGCGTTAAAACTGATTCTGCAGAATGTTCTACAGTGTCAAAAGGCGCAGCATCAAGCGTTAACGCGGCAAAACCTACCTGCAGCGAATGTGACGCGAATATTTCTGTTTTAAGCGCGGAAATATAATCTGTTTCTTCAAGGCGTGGCACAGGAGGACCAAACCTGCTGAATCTTTGCACTATCTCTGAAGCGGCAGTTTTAAGGGAGCTGCCTGTAATATTTACAATTACTCCCGCCCCATTAATTTTTTCCCGTAATTGCTGCAACTTGCTGATTATTTCCCCGGTATCCATTTTTGCAAGACGGTGAACAAATTCAACCTGCGAAATGCCGCTCCATTTTTCATCTGCCCATTTTGAACGGGAATTGTAACGTCCTGCCCTGCCGGATGCATAGACGTGTCCCATCGGCGCAAGGCTTGAATCGATTTCGTTTTTCATTTCCAGGACAAGATCGTTAATACGCCGACGATCAGAAAAATCTGCTTCGATAATTAAACGAAGAACCAAATCCAGAGAAGAGGCAATTTTTTCATCCAGGCATTTTACCCGGTAGATAATCCATTCTCTGCCGGACAGGTCAAAACTTCCGGATGCTGTTTGCAGATAACGGGGGGTGCCTTTAACCGCAGAGCCTGAATGAAGCAATGCGTAAAAGCCTCCCAGTGTCCGCGCAAGCAAACTTGATACTTCGCCGTAATCCATTCCCGGAAGACCAGTAGAAGCAACCGCTCTGCAGAAAAAAGAAAGCCAGGGATAATCCTGCGCAGATAAGACATCAACGGGGAACACAATGTCCATATAGGTAATGCCGTTGGTGTAAAGTTCGTGGCAAAGAGCGGGCACTCCGCGCAGATCTTCATGACGGCGGTCAATATGCTCAACGTCATCGGAAAGGTCGCTGCGCGAAAGATGAGGAATCGATGCCAGCGCCTGCGGGCTGTTCGCTTCACTTTGTATTTTTTCCAGGGTTTGGGATTTTTCAATTATTAACCGGCGTTCGTTTTCGCTGAAGTTTTTTTCCAAACCGGCAAGATTTTCCATCAGCTGCTTTTCCTGCTGAGCCAAAAATCCCTCTTTAGGCTCTACAATTACAAGAGCGCGGTGAGGATTATCCAATAAATATTTTTGTATAAGCGATTCAAAGTATCCGAGAGTTCCCGAACCGTTTGCCGCCAGATTTTCTTTTAGTTTTTTAATTGCAGGTTCTATTAACAGACCTTCCCAGGGCTTGCTGCCGTGAAGCCAGGCTCGCAGAGAACGGCGCATCCACACAAGAGAAAACGGTCCGCCGGAGCGCCGGATCTCCCGCTGGGAAAATTCCATGGAAAGCAGAGCCGCTTCAATCTCCTGCGGCGGTATGCCCTGGGTAACAAGCCTGCGTAATTCGCCGATTATTAATTCTTCTACAGCTTTGCTTTTATCTGCTTTTACGCTTTTTAATCCGGCAACAAACAGGGTTTCACGGATTTCGCCTTCCAGGCCAGATACCGGAGAAATATCTTCTCCAAGCCCTGACTCAATCAGAATCCTTGTAAGAGGTGAACCATCGTGCCCCAAAAGAATTTCTGTAAGCGCGGCTAACGCAATGCTTTCATTTACATCGGTAACATCGGAACATAGCCAAGAAATAAAAACTGTGGATTTTTGATCTCCCCCGGCAGGACAATTTATATGAATATTTTTTGGTTCTTTCCACCGTTCGGTTTTAACGATTGGAGCGCAGGCTTTACCGCCGTCTATCTTTGAGAAAAATTCATCGTTTAAAAAGATAAGCTGTTTTTCTGTAGGGATATTTCCGGCAAGGAAGATGCGGCAGTTAGCGGGAGAATAACGGGTACGGTGAAATTCCTTTAGTCCTTCCCATGTTAATTGCGGAATTTCCTGAGGATCACCGCCGGATTCAAAACTGTACGGAGTATCAGGCATAACAGCTTTAACAGACCAATGAGCGGCATAGGTATCCAATGTTGAATAAGCGCCCTTCATTTCATTGTAAACAACTCCTGTGATATTCAGCGCATTGTCCTGGAATTCCAGCCTGTGTCCTTCCTGCATGAATGTCCACTCCGGAATTAAAGGCCTGAATACCGCATCGCCGTACACAGACATTAAATTAAAGTAATCGTGTTCATTGGTGGAGCTTGCAGGATATACAGTTTTATCCGGGAATGTAATTGCATTTAAGAAAGTTTGCAGGCTTCCCTGAGCAAGGGTAATAAACGCATCTTTTAGCGGATAACGCTCGGAACCGCAAAGGACAGAATGTTCAAGGATATGCGCAACGCCGGTATTGTCCTGGGGGAAAGTTGCAAAAGAAAACGAAAAAAGATTCTCGCTGTCATCATTTAAAACATGAAAAACTTCTGTGCCGCTTTTTTCATGTTTAGCCCAAATTCCGCAGGCTTTAAGTTCTTCCAGATCTACAATATCAAGAATCACAAACCCGCTGTCCAGCACCTGCCCCTTTTGCAAATTTGTTTTGCTCATACAAACACATCCTCATCGCTATAAAGTATAATTTCTCCCCTTTCGCGGGCAAGCCTGAACCATGAAAGAAAATCCCTGGCTGCCGCATCACAATCGCGCTTGGGCACAGGACCCAGCAGATCATATTCATCGCGGATAATTTTTCTTCGTCCTGCAGAAACGCAAGACAGAATTTTTTCTGTGAATTCGTCTCCCCTGCCCTTCAGCAAAAGCGCTATATCTATTTCTGACATTGTTTTTAATTTATCCTGAATTGGGCGATCAACAGAGTTAACCACATCTTCCAGCGTATAAAGTTTTTCTTTTAAATTTTTGCCGATACTCGGATCTTCGGCTTCCAGTTCATTGATAAGCCTGTCGCCGAAAGAATAGTCTCCCTGTTTAAGAATTGCAGCCAAAGCCTGCATTCCGTCAATCTCAACATCTTTTGCGCCGCCGGAAATATGCCGCACCTTTTCCTTAAATGCCAATGACACCTGTTCAAGCACTTCCGGAAAAACTTCCCCCTGATGAGCCATGCGCTTTAAAATACCCGGCTTGCGGCTGGAAGGAAGTTTGCTTAATGTTCCTGCGGAAAGTTTTGCGGATACACGGGCAAGAATAAGAGCGGCAGTTTGATCGGTTTCATCCTTTAAAAGCATAACAAGCTGTTCCGGAGAAAATTCTTCCAGAAAACTAAACAGATTTTCTTTGGAAGCAGGGATAGCTTTGTTAAGCAGCTCTTCGCCTTTTTTGGGACCTTTGGCTGCATAAAGGATTCGGCGCGCCGTTTCAATACCGCCCTGCGAAGAACCCGTTAACCCGTAGGATTTGGAAAAAAGCGCATGAAATTCTGCCAGTATTTCTTCCCGTTCTTCCGGTTTAATTGTTTTTGTCAGGGCAATTTCTTTGGATATTTCGCTTACCTGGTTCGGCTCCAGCCCTGCAAGAATCCCGGACGCATGCTCACTGCCAATCAGGATAAGAAACTTTGCTACTTTTTTATACTTGTTTTCTGCCGTTAAGGAATCCGGTAATTTTACCTTTTCGGGCTCCTGAGGACTGTCTTTTAAATTGATGGTTTGTCTGTACATTTCGACGCCATGCCGGAAAAGGTTTCCCATAATCAAATATTATATTATAATAATTAAATAAATAATACAGGGTAAAAAATGTTTAGAAAAACTACAGTCATACTGCTCATAATCATAATCGGGATTATCTATTCCTGCGGCAGCAAACCGGCGGCAGCGGAACCGGAGGAAATAATTGAAGAAGCAGCGGAAGAGGCAGCACAGGAAGTTATCGTAGTTCCCGAGCCTACAAGGGCAGAACTGGTAATGAGAGCCCTTTTGGAAGCATACCCTGAACAAATTGAAGAAGTAGAATTCCGCAATGATGACTGGGCTGTTCTGTTAAAGGGCAAATGGTACTATTATGCCAACGGGAGAATACTGCAGGAAAACAAGGCGGAGGATTTCGAAAATTTCAGGTCTTATCAATTTTACGGATATCCTGCAGAATTGCCGCCCTGGAGAGAACGCACCCCCGAAGAAACAGCGCGATTCGGCACCATGGCAGCATCCAGAAGACAAATAACAGTCAGGCGATCGAACGATTTTCTTGATGATCTTTGGCAGGCATCAACCAGAGCAGAAGCTGAACGAAACATTGTAACAGTTACTTTTCTTGGAAGGTCAGTAAAAATAAACAAACTGATACAAAAAAGAGTAATAGCTGTGGAAAGAGATATTCGGGCTGCGGCAAGAGCTGATTCCGGAGTCCAAACATGGATAAACAGCATTGATACGCTGGAAGGTTATGTCTGGAGAAATGTCGCGGATACTCAATCCCGTTCCTATCATGCTTATGGAATTGCCCTGGATATTCTTTCAAGAAGAACAATGGGCAATCTGCAGACATATTGGCTGTGGACTTCCCAATACAGAGATGATTGGTGGAATGTTTCGTACAGGGAGCGGTATCATCCGCCTGATGCGGTGATAAAAGCGTTTGAAGCAAACGGTTTTATCTGGGGCGGCAAATGGCTGTTATTCGACACTATGCACTTTGAATACCGTCCGGAATTATTAATATTAAGCGGAATGACACTTAACGCTCCATGAATAATCTTTTAATTAATTGTCCCAGAACAATAAAATACAACTGGCAGCGACAAATTTTATACATGCAGTTATTTGCCAACAGTCATTAAAAAAACGAAAATGATTAAATGGCAAAGAAAAAAGAAATTGATGAACAATACGTTTATCGGCTTATCAGCAATAACATTAAGCGCATTAGGTCTATGCATAATATTTCACAGTTAAGCCTTGCGATTAGCACCGGATTAACCCATAACTTTATTAACGATATCGAAAACTGCAAAAAGGGAATATCAGCAAAAACTCTGGCAAAACTTTCAGTTGCCCTGAAAGCCGAACCTTATCAATTCTTCCTGCCGGAAGATTTACCAAACAACGAAGCGATGGTTTACGTGAGAGATTTTAATGATTCTCTGCAAAAAGTTGTGAATGAACTTACTCAGCAGTATCTCTGCAGGGATAAAAAATCAAGATAATTTGTCTGTCCAGACAGTCTGTCTATGCCAATATGCAGACGCCGTCCAGGAGAGCTTTAAATTCCTTTTCGTCCAGCGTTTCTTTTTCCAGGAGAGCGCAGGATACCGAATCCAGAATATCGCGTCTTTCCTCAAGTATCTGTTTTGCCTTGATATACTCCGTCTCTATAACACGCGCTATTTCTTCATCTACATATTGCTGAGTGCTTTCCGCGTATTCGCGCTGGAAACTGGGTTCCCGCTGCTCCTGCCCGTTCATGTTCATGCCCCGTGTCGTTAACGCAACATTGCGGAAACGGTCGCTCATTCCGTAATCGGTAATCATCTTGCGGGCGATGTCGGTTGCCTTGGTAAGATCATTTGCCGCGCCGGTGGAATATTCGCCGGAGATCATTTCTTCCGCTATGCGCCCGCCGAGCAGAATATCTATCTTGCCGAGAAGGTCAGATCGTGTAACGGTGTAGCGATCCTCAAGAGGAAGCTGCAGCGTATAGCCCAGCGCAAAACCGCGCGGAATAATCGATATTTTCTGAACAGGATCGGCATTAGGTGTAAATGCTGCCACAATGGCATGACCGGCTTCGTGATAGGCGGTAAGTTTTCGTTCCGCCTGTTTGAGTACCCGTGTCTTTTTCTGCAAGCCGGCTACGGTTTTTTCTATTGCTTCGCTAAAATCAATCTGGCTTACCATTTTCCGTCCTGCGCGAACAGCAAGCAGAGCAGCTTCGTTTACAATGTTTGCAAGGTCTGCCCCGGAAAAACCGGAAGTTATCCGCGCTACAGCTTCAAGATTTACGGTGAAATCGAGTTTTACATTTACGGAATGAATCTTTAAAATAGCTTCCCTGCCCTTAAGATCGGGTCTGTCTACAAGTACCTGACGGTCAAATCTTCCGGGACGCAGAAGCGCAGGATCCAATACATCGGGGCGGTTTGTGGCAGCAAGAATAATAAGGCCGTTTGTGCCGTCAAAGCCGTCCATTTCTACAAGAAGCTGATTCAGTGTCTGTTCCCGCTCATCGTTGCCGCCCGCTATATTGTTAATTCTGCTTTTGCCGATAGCATCAAGCTCGTCAATAAAAATAATACAGGGCGCTTTGCCTCTTGCCTGCTTGAACAAATCGCGTACACGCGCCGCACCGACACCAACAAACATTTCGACAAAGTCGGCGCCGCTCATGCGGAAAAAGGAAACTCCGGCTTCTCCCGCAACTGCGCGCGCAAGAAGAGTTTTTCCCGTTCCCGGAGGACCAACCAAAAGCACACCCTTGGGTATCTTTCCGCCGATATCCTTGTATTTTTGGGGACTCTTTAAAAAATCAACAACTTCTACCAGCTCTTCTTTTGCTTCATCTACTCCGGCAACATCGCTAAAGCGCGTAACAATATCTCCTTCTGCGACAATAACCGCGCGGTTCTGCCCTACAGAAAGAACATTGCTGCCCATATGACCAATGCGTTTTATTACAAACCGCCAAATTAAAATAAAGAACCCTATCGGCAGCACCCAGCTAAAAAGAAAATTAAGAATCGCATTTCCTTCACGGGGAGGCGCGCTGTACGCTACATTTCTTTCATCCAGAAATTTTATAAAGTCCGGATCATAAATGGAAACGGTACGGTAAACCCTTTCCTGAGAAACACCGCTTTGGGGAAAAGCTCCCGGAGTACGCCCGATATTTAATCTTGACGACTGCTGTCTTACAGCATTCGTATAACCTGTAAAGTAGGCATCCGTCAATTCTACCCTTTTTATTTCGCCGGAAGAAATACGCGCTTTAAATTCAGAAAAATCTATTGCGGGGTTTAACCTGCTGAGAAAAACAGATTGAAAAAGACCTATCCCAACAACCAGAACAACAATGTAAATAATAAATTTCCATCCGCCAAACCCCTTAAAATCGGGCATTTTAAACGGAAACATGGGACCGTTTTTCTTGTCATCGCCGGAATTATCACTCATATAACAAATTATTACATACATTGCACATCGTTGCAAGTTAGGGAATACCGTGCTTATTTTGTTATAAGATAGGAAAGAAGCGCAATAATGGCAAATAAAACCGCTATGGGGATAATATATGTCCATACAGGTACAGAGCGCAAAGGAACTTGTACAGGGCTGGGATTTTTTTCATTTTGATGTTTGGCTGGCGGGGCGGAATAGCCGCATAAAGGACAGCCGTTCTGGAACATTGAATCAGGTCCTGTTTGATTACAGGCAGGGCAGCGGACAGAGGCAAAAAAACGTCCGCAGTTCGGGCAGGCTTTAATATCACTGCTTACTTCCTGGCTGCAATGATCGCAAAAAAAACGCGGTTTCTTTTTCAATTTTTAAGCCGTTTTTGATTCGGTTTTTGTCTCGGCTGCCGGACACTTCCCGGAATCTGCCGTACACTGGGCGCAGCTTTCAGGCTTTTTGGGCTGAGCGGCTCCCTGGGCGACCCCCTGGGTGGCAGCCTTGCTCTTGTCTGTAACATAAAAACCTGAACCCTTAAAAATAACACCGGCTCCGCCGAAAATGATCCGCCGGACTTCCTTATTGCATTTGGGGCAATCTTCAATTGGCTGATCTTTCATAGACTGAAATACTTCAAAATTATGCGAACAGCTTTTACATTCGTATTCATAGGTTGGCATAAGGATACGATAACAAAATAACTTTTTATGATCAAGACGGTGTCTAACTTGCGGCTTTTTGTCAATCAAAATAATGAATTTGTGAGACGCATCTCACAGATTTGGTTACCTTGTAACCGCAATAACAAAGTCTTCATAATTGCCGTCTTTAACAGTAGATTGCGGATGCTGTTGCCCATTGGTTAATTCCGGAACTGTTCTTGAAACATACATATCCAAAGCCTTCATCGTTATATTACCGTTGCTGTCAGGAAATGCAGCGCCTCTTAACCCTTGCAAAATCGCATAAGTAAAAATACCATGGCGATCCCTGTGGAATTCAAGAGATTCCTGCATTCCTCTTGATGACATAAAAACAACAGTGCTTGGTTCCATAATCTGCCTGATTAAATGATTGCTGTTTACAACTGACAATCCGCGTGTATTTCCGCCTGCTGCTCCTGCATGACAAGCATCAATGAAGATAAGTTTTTGTCCCGGTAAATTCCTGACACGCATTATTTCTGTTTGTGAAACAGCGCGTGAACGCTGGATTTGCCCATTTGCAAAAGTTGAATCCGATGAGACAAAGTAAAATTCCTGATTGGTGTTTGTTATTCCATGTCCCGCCATAAATAATAAAATAATATCATGCTGGCTTGCTCGGCTTAAAAAATCAAATCCATCTATAATATTCGCAGCAGTTGGTTTTATTTCTGAATCATCGGTAATGAGCAGACTGTTTACTCTGCCAAAACGCCTTCCTTCCTGCGCTTTAAAAGCATTAACAATTTCTCTTGCGTCATTTACAGCGTAGCTTAAATTAGGTATATCGGGAGAATCATATCTGTTAACGCCAACAGAAAGTATCCATAAATTTGGAAGATCCCATCTCTGCGTTGTTTGGAAAATAACTTCTACAGTTGCAGTAGCTTCCAAAGAATTATTATTGGTTGCAATTATTTGTATACGGTTAGTTCCAGGTATTAATGTTACAGGAAGATTTATTTCCACACGCCGTTGATTGGCTGGAGCCTCAATTCTTTCCGTTCTAATTGTAATTCCTCTGGTTCCCGATGCATTAGAAAGTTCGTCATTACCTACAAGACGTCCGTTTACTAATACCCTGACATCTCTTATGGGATGTCTTTGATCTTCTACCAATACAGAAAGCTGCGCTTGTGCCGTATTTACCTGAGAACCGCTGCTTGGACTGCGTATTGTAATTGACGGCGGCTCGCCTGCTGTTTGAATTGTAGTAGTTACACGAACAGGGTCTGCTCTGCCCTGTAAACGAGCTTCTACAATCTGTGGTCTGTAAAAAGTTTCTTTGTACTGGTCTATGCCGTAGACATTGTTGCCTACGCGCACGTTGAGGTGTCTGTCGCCGTTGGGGGAAGCGTTGTAGTAACCGTCGGGGGTTATGACGATCCATTCGCCGTCGGTGAAGGAGATGAATTGGGCGATTTCTCTTCCGGTGGCGGTGTTCCATAGGCGTGTTGTGCCGTCGGAGGAACCGGAGAGGATTTGGGTGCCGTTTGTACTAAACGCTACAGAGTTAATATAACTTAAATGCCCAGATAATGTTCTTATTTCTCTGCCGGTTGATGCATCCCAAAGCTTTATTGTACCATCATAAGAACCGGAAATTATTTGCCTACCATCAGAGCTAAACACTAAAGAACTAACATAACCGGTATGCCCAGGTAATATTCCTATTACTCTGCCAGTTGATAAATCATATAGCTTTATTGTTTTATCATCTGAACCGGAAATGATTTGTCTACTGTCAGGGCTAAACGCTAAAGAGAAAAATTGTCCGGAAAATGTTCTAATTTCTCTGCCGGTTGATGCATCCCAAAGCTTTATATGGTTACTGTATAGATAACTGGAAATTACTTGTCTGCCGTCAGGACTAAACGCTAAAGAACCAATAAAATCATTATTCCCTGAAAAAGTTCTTATTTCTCTGCCGGTTAATGTATCCCATAGTTTAATTGTTTTATCTTCTGAACCGGAAATGATTTGTCTACCGTCAGGACTGAATGCTACAGAACCAACATAACCGGTATGCCCTGAAAAAGTTCTTATTACACTTCCCGTTGATAAATCCCAGAGCTTAATAGGTTCACTAAATGAACTGGAAATTACTTGCCTGCCATCAGGACTAAAAGTTTTAAGATGTTCATTCCCAGAAAAAGTTCTTATTTCTCTGCCTGTTGATAAATCCCAGAACTTAACTGTATACCACGAACTTGAAATGACCTGCCTGCCATCAGAGCTAAATACAGCAAAGAAAACATCAGATGAATACCCTGAAAAAGTTCTTATTTCTCTGCCGGTTGATGCTTCCCAGAGCTTTATAGTATTACCATAACTGGAAATTACTTGACTACCGTCAGAGTTAAACATTACAGAGTTAATAAAACCAGAATCCTCATCATCTTCATGCCTTGAAAATGTTCTTATTTCTCTACCTGTTGATAAGTCCCAGAGTTTAAGTGTTTTACCAGATGAACCGGAAATGATTTGTCTGCCGTTAGGACTGAACACCACAGAGCTCACGCGATCTCCATGTCCGGAAAATGTTCTTATCTCTCTGCCTGTTGATAAATCCCAGAGCTTAATTGTTTTATCGGATGAACCGGAAAGGATCTGTCTGCCGTCAGGACTGAACGCTACAGAGTTCACGACATCTCCATGTCCGGAAAATGTTCTTATCTCTCTGCCTGTTGATAAATCCCAGAGCTTAATTGTTTTATCGTATGAGCCGGAAATGATTTGTTTGCCGTCAGGACTGAACGCTATAGAGCTTACACCACCTGTATGCTCTAAGTTTCTTATTTCTCTGCTGGTTCCCGCATCCCATATTTTTATTGTTCCACCAAATGAACTAGAAATGATTTGTTTGGCGTCAGGGCTAAATGCTACAGAGCCTACACCACCTGTATGCCCTATGGTTTTTATTTCTCTGCCAGTTGTTACATCCCAGATCTTTATTGTTTCATCATATGAACCGGAAATGACTTGCCTGCCGTCAGGGCTAAATGCAATACAAAAAACATTACTGCTATGCCCAGAAAAAGTTCTTATTTCCCTGCCTGTTGCAACATTCCATAATTTAATAGTAGAATCTCCTGCTCCAGAAACAACGTGTCTTCCATCTGGGCTAAATGCCACAGAATAAACTTCACTTGTATGCCCCAACTGCGGAAACACCGCCACATCCTGCGCGACAACATTAAAAGCAAAAACACTAAAAACCAACCCCGCCAAAATTACGCGCAACTTTTTCATATAATCAAACTCCTTATTAAAACAATCTGGTATAAAACTCTGTGTTACTCTGTGTCCTCTGTGGTTAATAATCAATCTTCAATATCATCCTTAACATCATAAAAATAATCTATCTGCCTTTGGCTTACGCTATCTGGATAATTTCGACGGCGTTCAAGGCGTTCTTTCGCTTCGATCATAATCGATTTTATCTTTTCCTCAAGCAGCTCTTTGGGCGGAAGTTCCGTCCAGTATTCCGCAACAGCTATGCCGAATTTGTCCAGTTCCATAAGTTCAATTTGGTTTCGGCTTGCTTTTGTGCATAGAATAAGTCCAATCGGCTCGTTTTCATCCGGCTTGCGTTCGTATCGATTCAGCCATTTAAGATAAAATTGCATCTGCCCTATGTACTCCGGCATAAATTTGCCGATTTTTAATTCGATTACCACAAGTCTTTTTAAAACACGGTGGTAAAAGACTAAATCGGCGGTATAGTCATCGCCGTCCATCGTCATTCGTTTTTGCCTTTCTACAAACGCAAAGCCATGGCCAAATTCCAGGATAAACGCCTCAAGCTCTTTTAGTATTGCTTTTTCCAGATCGGCTTCCAGGAAGTTTTCTTTTAACCCCAAAGTGTCCAGTAAATACGGGTCTTTAAACACGTTAAACGGCACAATGGAGTCTTCTTTTAATTGAGAATTTGCGATTTCTTGACGCTCATAAGCTTTACGGGCGATTTGCCGGCGTAATTCTTTTGTTCCAAGATGGCGTTTTGCAACTTCATTTATATAATAAAGCCGCGCATCATCAGATTTTAGTGGCAATATTTCAATAAAATGCGACCAGCTCAATTGTGGCGCCAGCTCCGTCACAATTGTTAAATTATTGAATTTTTCAGCAAATCTTACCATTCTGCGAATATTGTGAATATCGAACTGTTTTCCGTATTTTTTCATCAATTGTGACGACAGCGTTGTCACAATTTGCTTGCCGTAATCAGCTCGTTTCCCATCGAGTACATTATGAATGATAAAATGCCCAATTTCCCAAAACATCAATGTAACTTCCTGATTCGCGTATGACCCGGCTCTCGCCTTGCGGTTTTCGATTATTGCGGAAACACGCGAGAACAGCAGATTTTCGTCAATATTTGGCGTTGTTAATTCTAGTTCTTGTTTTTTCTTAGCCATCAATATCCATCCTCCCCCTAATGATGCTCAATCGCCAAAAGCAATCCAAACACCGCGTTTGCGTTAGTGGATTGCGCGGTATACGCGATGCGGTCTCGTTCGTATCTTGCGGTGTGGGGGCGAATATAGTTAAACCCAACCGCATGCTCCACCCTTTGCGCGAAGTTTCCGCGCTCGCTCATAAAACGCCGCGCAATAGCGTCTATGTCAAGCGGCTGTTTGGAAAAAAGAACTACAAGATAATCGGTTCCGGGTTTGTCGTCTAATTCCAGCCAGTCAATTTCACCCGGGCGGTCGGGCGGGAAGGCGAAAGTATTATCGCGGTAATCCAAAACAGCAAGAACGCCGTCCGGCGGGAAAATGCGGACAAACGAATGCGCGTCGGCGGCGAAGGCGTATAAATAAGCGGGTTTGTCGCATTTCATAATGTAACGGAACAATGTGCCGGACGGATGCGATGTTTTAGTTTTGTAGTAACCCGCGCTAACAAACTCAACGTCCATCTTGCGGTTGCGATCCCGCATTTCAATTTCTACAGAGCCGGAAAATTCCGCCATTATCTGGTGGGACATAAGATCTTCTATAATTTCGTATGCTTCATATACAAATCTTGCAAAGTCATTATATGTAATCCAGATATAACCATTATTGCCCCAGTCCGCCCCCCAACTGTTCTGGACTTCAAACGCGCCGCCGTATTTATCATCATCATAACCGACCACAACCATTGCATGTCCGCCGTGTCTATCATGTGGACTTTCATGGGGCTGCCATATATCACCTCTATAACCAGCCATTTCAAATGAATCAGGGGTGTTCATAGCGATAATTACTGGCTTTTGTTCAGCCAGGCTTCTTTTAACAGGAGGAACCCTATCATTTATTGCCCCAGGAACACCATAAGAATTTATAAAAAGCCTTACATAATCTGCAATAGGGTACCTTTGTTGGTTTTCATAAGCTGAAATTAATATTAATGGAAAATCATTATTCCTTTCAAATGCTGGCCTTCTTACAGCTCCATGCGTCTTAATATAATCAATAACACGAGAAGTAGGTGCGCCTTGGCGATTTATACTCTTTAGATAATCTAGAAGACCAATAATTGTTCCACCCTGGCGGTATGTCGGGATACGGTTATCCAGTGAATAAAAACCTAAATATGTTTGATAAGGGGAAAATGCATTATCTGAACTTTGCCTTTGGTCAATACGGTTTAAAGCGATAGATTCAGAAATTGTCCGGGCAGCAAAAGCAACCGCCCAACCTGTGCAAGTGCCATAAGCTCCTTGATTTTCAGGAATGGGGCTGAATTGTTTGAGTGATACAGAACGCGGAAGCGGAGTTAAGCTACGGGTCGCCGCTCTTTGCGGTACTCTGGCATAGCTTTCCGAATCAAGAATAGCGCCTCTTGAAAAAGCTTGGGAAAACAGAGATATCGAGCTTGACAGAAAGAGAACGATAAAAAGAAACTTTTTAGCCATCATTTGTCCTCAATTTTGATATTCTTTATCATACAATGAAGAATGTCTTGGGATCAAGGGGCAAGGTTAGTTTGCAGACGTGGATAAAAGAGTGTTAAAAAGGAACAAAAGTTCCTCTTCGCTTAAGGGAGCGGTTTTTATATCAACATTACGTCCGCTGTGAACAGGCGGATTGGCGAGAAAAAGGGAAGCAATAATATTATTGGCTGCAAAACCGCCAGCCATTCTAAGGATAGCCGCCATGCCAAAACCCAAAGAAGCATTTTCAAACTGGAGTCTTATTATTGCTTCGTACAACCCCGGGCTGTAATTTTCTCCGGCAGGAAAAATATTTATAAAAAGTTTTTGAACGGGAAATCCCGGAAGACCTGCTTCATTTAATATCTTATCAATTACAGGAGCGGGATTTTCCAGCCAGCACGAAAGAGGCGCGTTCCGGCGAAAAGCATTAAAGTCTTCGGGGATTTGCGCTCCGGCTGCAAGCGGATCTGCCGGAACGTCATTTAACGAGATGGCAGCAAAAGCCTGCCTGGAAGACATCGATATTGAAAGCTTGTTTGAATACCAGAAAGATTTACCTGATGCGGTTCGCTTTTTTTTCCAGTTTTTATCAAATGTAAACGCCAGTCCTGAAATACCCGGATATTTTCCCCATGCCGCAAGCTGAAAACGCTGCCCGCTCTCCTGCGGAAACATTGCAGCGGCAGCAAAATCCGTTCTGTCGAGCATTTGCTTTGCCTGCCTGTTATTCAATTCTTCGATAGGCAGCAAGTTTAGGATGGGACGCGCTTCTTTTACATTGGCAAAAATATAAACAGATGCGCCTGTGCCAAGGGGCAGGGTATCTTTTTCTAAGACAATTTCTGGTGCGGACTTGCAGGAGAGGAGGAGAAGAAGAAGATGGAAAAACATCACGCAGAGGCGCAGAGACGCGGAGGACGCGGAGAGGATTCTGGGGTTATTGTTTGAAAGTTTAGCGCTACCTACCGGGGGTTTTTTTTTCACAAAACTATTTCCTTTTCTGAATCTTTACTTGCCATGTGTCTTCGCCTGCTTCTATTGGGATTTGGTTGTCTGTTTTTAGCCACTCGGTTTTTGATGCAAGTGTTTCCGCTGCCGCAGTTTCGCCGAAGCGATCCCATGCTTCTTTAAGCGAGTCTGTGCCGTGTATGGATAACTCGATCCGGTCTGTAACAGACAAACCCATTTCTTTGCGGGCATTTTGTATACCGCGTATTAAATCACGAATATCGCCTTCCATGGAAAGTTCGCGGGTAATTTCCGTATCAAGACCGACTGTAAGAGTACCTTCGTTAAGAACACGCAAGTTTGCTTTTTCTATGCGCCGTATATCAAGTTTTTCTGCAGTAATTTCCAGAGAGCGCGTTCCGCCGTTTTCGCCGGGAATATCTATCGAAAGAGACGAGCCTTCGATTACGCTTTGTATTTCTGCGGATTTAAGCGCTTCTATGCAGGCTGCGGCAGCTTTCATATCCTTGCCGAGCTCCTTGCCCAAAATACGGAAGTTTGCTTTTACTTCGTATTCTACAAGATCTTCTTCGTTATCGGAAAAAATTACCTCTTTAACATTCAGCTCTTCGCGGATAATATCCGCCATTTCTATAAGCGAATTTTTCTCATCCTGATTTCGCGTAACAAGTTCCGCCTTGCGCAAAGGCTGGCGCATTTTAAGATTGTACTGTGAACGAAGCGAACGTCCTATTGATACTGCGGACATAACCGCCGCCATGCGGAACTCAAGTGATTTATCACGTCTTTTTTCGTCAGGAATGGGGTAATCGGCAAGATGCACAGATTCGGGATCATCCGGCAATCTAAGATTTTGCCAGATTGCATCGGCAGTAAACGGCATAAACGGAGCGGCAATTGTAATCAGTGTTTTAAGCGCTTCATAGAGAGTACCGTAAGCTTCAAGTTTATCGCTGTCTTGTTCGCTCCTCCAGAAACGGCGGCGGGAACGGCGAATGTACCAGTTGTTGAGCAAATCAATAAAGCGCAGGATAGGATCGACCGCGCGGCTAAGATCATAAGCTTCAAGAGCGGCGCCGGCTTTTTCTACAAGGGTTTGCACTTCCGACAATATCCATTGATCCAGCAGATTAACAGGTTTTTCCGGCGCGCCTGATGCCGTAATTTTATCAATGTTGGCATAAGTAACAAAAAAACTGTATGCATTCCACAGCGGGATGATAATGCTTTTCATTACTTCACGCACACCGTCATCGCTGTAGCGAAGATCATCCGCTTTTACAACTGCCGAATGCACCAGAAAAAGACGCAGTGCATCAGCGCCGAACGCATTGATCACTTCGTTGGGATCTGTGTAGTTGCGAAGGCTCTTGCTCATTTTTTTTCCGTCTGTGGCGAGCACAAGTCCGTTTACTATGCAGTTTTTAAAAGCAGGTTTTTTAAACAACGCCGCCGCAAGAACAGTGAGTGTGTAAAACCATCCGCGTGTCTGATCCAGCCCTTCGCTGATAAAATCCGAAGGAAAGTGATTATCAAAAAATTCCTTGTTTTCAAAAGGATAGTGATTCTGCGCATAGGGCATTGCGCCGGATTCAAACCAGCAGTCCAGAACTTCGGGTATACGATTCATTGTTAAACCGCATTTGCAGGGAATGGTAATTTCGTCTACAAAATGTTTATGCAAATCTTCCGGGTATACGCCGGAAAGTTCTTTTAATTCCGCGCGGCTGCCGACGCAAATTATTTTGCCGCATTCGCAGCGCCAGATTGGAAGAGGATTGCCCCAAAAACGGCTTCGGCTGATTGCCCAGTCGCGTGCGCCTTCCAGCCATTTGCCAAATCTTCCTTCCTTGATATGTTCAGGCACCCAGTAAATCTGACTGTTTGCTTCCAGCAAATCTTCTTTGATTTTTTCCACGCTTACAAACCATGAACCTACAGCGCGGTAGATGAGCGGACTGGAACATCTCCAGCAATGGGGATATGAGTGAAGAAGCTGATCTCTTTTAAAAAGTTTTCCCTCTTCTTTAAGTTTTTCTATAATCGCCTTATCTGCGTCTTTAACAAATTGTCCCGCAAAATCAGTAACTTCAGAAGTGAACTTACATTCGGCATCTACAGGACAAATTACCGGTATGCCGGTTCCTTTGAGTACCCGCGCATCGTCCTCACCAAAACCCGGCGCAGTATGCACGATGCCCGTACCATCCTGAGTAGTAACAAAGTCGCCCAGAAAGGTGCGGAATGCTCCGGGTGTATCTTTAAAATACGGCAGAAGCGGTTCGTATTTGATACCTGCAAGATCGCTGCCTTTTTTGCTCCAAATAATATTGTCGGGATCTCCCGCGTCGCTTTCACTTTTATAAAATGCGGAAAGACGCTCCTTTGCAAGTATGTAATAATTGGAATTTTCTTCGATTAAAACATAATCTATATCCGCGCCCAATGTTAACGCAAGATTAGAAGGCAGCGTCCAGGGAGTTGTCGTCCACGCAAGCAGATATGTATTGGGAGGAACTATTTTCTCTGCGCTGTCTACTCTAAACTTTACGGTAATTGCCGGATCGTGAACATCTTTATATCCGCCCAAATTAAGCTCATGGTTGGAAAGCACTGTAGCGCATCTTGGGCAGTAGGGAAGAATATAGTGACCTTCGTAGAGCAGCCCTTTTTCCCAAAGAGATTTCATTACCCACCAGATTGTTTCCATGTAGCCGGGCTCCATGGTTTTGTAATCGTTGTCAAAGTCTACCCATCTGCCGAGCCGGGTGATGGTTTGCCGCCATTCTTTCACATAACGTAAAACAGAAGCGCGGCAGGCTTCGTTAAAATTGGCAATGCCGTATTCTTCGATTGCAGTTTTTGATGTAAGACCCAATTCCTTTTCTATAAGGTTTTCTACGGGGAGCCCGTGGCAATCCCAGCCGAAACGGCGTTCAACTTTTTTGCCTTTCATGCACTGATAGCGCGGTATAATATCTTTAATTGTACTTGGAACAAAATGTCCAAAGTGCGGAAGACCGGTAGCAAACGGAGGACCGTCGTAAAAAACAAATTCCGGCGCATTCTCCCGCTGCGAAAGAGATTTTTCGAAAATTTTATTTTGTTCCCAGAATTTAAGGATTTCTTCTTCTAGTTTTGGGAAATTTACTTTTGCATCAACCTGTTTATACACACATCTCTCCTGTCAAAATTTTTAATGCCTCTATTGTTGTTTTAATTGCCGGTTCGGTATCATGGAAAGCCGGATTGCTTAATCCTGCTTTTTCCCGCTCCTGATTCCACACTACATTTAAAATACACCCTGCGCGCGCCAAGTATCTGGCTTACAATAAAAAGAGCCGCGCTTTCCATCTCGGAAGCAAGGCACCCTGCTTTTACCCAGGCATTCCATTTATCGTTTAATTCGTAACCGATTGGCATTCTATCCGGGCTATGCTGTCCGTAAAAAGAATCTTTACACTGCACAATGCCGGCATGCCATGTCTGCCCGAGTTTTTTTGCTCCCTGAACAAGGGCGTTTGTAATATCCAGATTTGCAACAGCGGGAAACTCAATCGGTACATATTCCCTTGTTGTCCCCTCCATGCGGATTGATCCTGTAGCGACAACCACATCTCCGCCTATCACAGGAAGCGCCATTCCGCCGCAGGTGCCTATCCTTATAAAATTTCGCACTCCTGTCTTAAAAAGCTCTTCGATACCAATGGCTGTCGAAGGACCGCCCATGCCGGTAGACATAACGATAACGGTCTTGCCGTTAACTTCACCTAACCATGTTGTATACTCCCTGTTCCGGCAGTGAAAACGCGGATTATCAAGAAAAGAAGCGATCTTTTCTACACGCCCCGGATCTCCGGGAAGAATAGCATACTCTGCGCCATGACTGCCGTCAAATCCAATATGATACTGTTTTTCCATAATTACCTTCTCCCTTTATCATAAGGCGTACCCGCTGCCCTGGGCGCCTGAGACATTTTTGAACTGAATGCAAGCACTATCAATGTCGCAATATATGGTATCATTTTATAAACATTACCCGGAATTGGGAAGGCTCTCATAAATTCAATTCCCGAATAGGAAGAGGAAATTGCCTTCATAAAGCCAAAGAAAAGCGCCGCCGCAAGGATACGTCCCGGTCTCCACTGGCCAAAAATCAATACTGCCAGCGCCAAAAACCCGTAACCGGAAACTTCCGGGTTAAATTCGATAGATGTAGGGATAACAAACACAAGCCCGCCAAGACCGGCAAGAGCGCCGGAAATCATTACGCCTGCATAACGCATGGTGTATACATTGATTCCGGCAGAATCTGCAGCCTGAGGGTGCTCTCCGCAGGAACGCAGGCGCAAACCAAAGCGGGTTTTGTAAAGCAGAATGACAGAAAGAGCAAGAATAAAGAAACCTATGTATGTGGTAATATATGTGTTCCTGAAAAACATCGGGCCAAAAAACGGAATGTCGCCCAGTAAAGGAACTTTTTCTATACGGAATTGATTCACAAAAGGAATTTGCTGGACAGTACGTATTGATCTTGCAATAAAGATTACAAGAGCCGGAGCCAGCATATTGATTGCAGTTCCGCTGATTATCTGATTTGCTTTTAAGTTAATTGAAGCATAGGCATGAAGGAGGGAAATTGAAACACCGGCAAGCATGGAAACAATTACTGCCATGAACAATACGGGTTGTCCGGGAATAAATTGCTGAACGATATTGATAAATAAAATGCCGGAAAAGGCGCCTATTATCATGATGCCTTCCAGCGCAATATTGATTACCCCGGATCTTTCAGAAAACATTCCGCCAAGGGCAACAATTAAAAGAGGTATAGAAAAAAACATTGTTTGCTGTACTAAAAAGTAAAGTATATTCATTTTAACCTCATTTTTGCGCGGTTGAATAACCGCGCTGTTTTATCGAAAATGAAACAAGGTTTCATAAACCTCTCCTTCGTTTGATAATGGAGCCGATAAAACCTTTAACAAGAAGTGAAAAAGCGCTAAAGTAAATAATTACCGCGATAATAATTTCGATAATCTGCGGGGCAAAATTATACAGCTGCATATTAAAGCCGCCCACATTCAGGTACGCAATTAATAAACCGGAAAAAATTATTCCTATTGGATTGTTAAGCCCCAAAAGAGCAACGGGGATTCCGTTAAAACCTTCCTGCGCAAGCATATCAACAACATTGATGGCTTTGCCGGAACCTGCAAGAAACAGCAATGCGCCGCCGAGCCCGGCAAGAGCGCCTGCAATAATCATCGACATAATGATGCTTCGTTTTTCGTTTATTCCGGCATAACGCGCGGCTTCACGGTTAAAACCGCAGGCTTTTAGCTCATAACCAAACGAAGTTTTTTCCAGAATAATAAATATCAACACGGCAAAACAAATTGCGATAATAATGCCGGAGTTTGCGCTGGAAACGATGAACCCGTCCCTGAAAATTTTGTCCATGCCCAATCTGGGAAGATTTGCCGTATCCATTACGCGCATACTTTGATTTCTAAGCGGATCAAAAACTGTTTTTGTTACAAGATAATTAACCAGATAAGTGCCGATATAATTTGTCATTATACAGGAGATAACTTCGTGAACATTAAAAAGCGCTTTAAAAATACCGGGTATTGCGCCCCAGAGAGCACCGGCAAGCATTGCGGCAATTAAAGCTGCGATCCAATGCAGATGCCCCGGAAGAAAACTGCATTTTACGCCGACAAGAACCGCAGCATAAGCGCCTATAATAAACTGACCTGCGGCTCCAATATTAAATAGTCCCGTCTTTGCGGAAAAGCCGACAGAAAGCCCGGTCATGATGACGGGAGTGGCAAAATATAAAACCTGCCCAAGATCATTCATCGTGGAAAAACCGCCTGTAAGTATCGCTCCAAAGCCGAACAAAGCCTGGGAAGCGTTACTCGCAAACATGATGATTAATCCGGCTAAAAGACCTACAAAAATTGCCGTTACAGAAGAAAGCGCATCAAGCAAACCGTATTTTTCGATTGAGTTCAATAGTTTTATTTTCATGCAGGTTTACCTCCTGCCATAAAAAGCCCCAGCTCTTTAAAGCTTACTTCTTTTGGTTTTACATCTGCGACTATCTTTCCTTCAAAGATAACAAGAATTCTGTCACTTACATCCATCACTTCGTCAAGTTCCAAAGAAACCAGCAGCACTCCCCTGCCCTTATCGCGCTCTGCAACCAGCTGCCTGTGAATATATTCACAAGCGCCGATATCCAGCCCTCTTGTCGGCTGAACAGCCAGCAGTAAACGCGAACCTCGGGATATTTCCCGCGCTATGATTGCTTTCTGCTGATTCCCGCCCGACATACTGCGGGTGATAGTGCGCGCTCCCTGGCCGCTGCGGATATCAAAAGCGCTGATTAAGTTTTCTGCAAATTTATAAATCTCGTTAAATTTTAAAAAACCATTTTTCTGAAAATCCGGGGTATAATAATTCTGCAATACAAGATTAAAACCCAGATTATAATCCAGAACAAGCGCATGTTTATGCCTGTCTTCCGGAATATGGGCAAGACCTCGTGAACGGATATCGTTATGTGTAATTTCTTCTCCTTCAAGAAAAACGCGCCCGCTGTCTGCTTCCATCATTCCGGCAAGCGCATAAACAAGTTCCTGCTGCCCGTTTCCGTCGATTCCCGCAATACAGACAATCTCGCCGGAGCGGACTTCAAAACTTACGTTATTTACAAGCGCTTTACCTTCAGAACGGCTGCTATCGGCTGTCTGCAGCCGAGGTTTGCTGTTAACAGTAAGATTTTCTACTTTAAGGATTGCATCTCCAGTCTTTATTTCTGCCTTTTCTACAGAAAAGTTCACCTTGCGTCCAACCATCATTTCTGACAAATCTTCTTTGGAAACATTCGCGACATCTACAGTGCCGATATACTGCCCTTTTCGCAAAACCGTGCATCTGTCTGCAACAGCTTTAATTTCTTCCAGCTTGTGGGTAATAAAAAGAATCGATTTACCCTCCGCCGCCAGATTTTTCATTATGCGCATTAACTCTTCTATTTCCTGCGGGGTCAATACTGCGGTTGGCTCATCAAAGATTAATATTTCATTTTCACGGTAGAGCATTTTTAAAATTTCGATTCTTTGCTGCATCCCGACAGTAATATCGCAGACAAGAGCATCCGGATCGATCTCAAGTTTATATCGTTTTGATAATTCAATTACCTGTTTGCGTGCATTATCGAGTTTTAAAAAACCGTATTTAACGGTTTCTGCTCCAAGAATAATATTTTCCAGAACAGTAAAATTATGAACCAGCTTAAAGTGCTGGTGAACCATTCCTATCCCCAGCTTTCTTGCATCATTGGGACCCGGAATGCGCACTTCTTCGCCGTTTTTTTTAATTACTCCCTTTTCTGCCTGATACAAGCCGAAAAGGATACTCATAAGGGTGGATTTCCCCGCTCCGTTTTCACCTAACAGCGCATGGATTTCTCCTTTTTTTAACTGAAGCGTAACATTATCGTTAGCAACAATGCCGGGAAAAACCTTGGTTATCCCGGCCATTTCAATCAGATAATCCATTTGCGCTGTTAAATCAATTATCTTACTTCTGTAATTCTTGTAATTCTGACAGGAACCGCTCTTGGGCTTCCGTCTTCAGATAATGTTACCATTCTGGGAATGGCGCCTTCTATCAATTTTTGGTAAATCGCATTGTAGTCGTCCAAATTGAAGGTTTGGAATTTTGATGTTTCCATTGGAAGCCCTACGCCGTTATTTGCAGCTTCAAAAACGAGGGTTTCGCCGCCGGGGAAATATCCTTCATAATATGCGGCAATACAATTATAAACAGAAGTTTGAAGCCCTTTCATTGCCGAAGTAATAACGGTGGGAGATTCAGCGGATTGATCTACGTCAACGCCGATAACTTTCTTTCCTTCCTGTTCTGCCGCCGCCATGACCGAGTTGCCGACCGCGCCGCCGCAGGCAAAGATTACTTCTACGCCTTCTCTGAACCAGGAAGCGGATAATGTCTGCGCTTCGGGAGTTGCGGCAAAACCGCCGGTGTAATGATAATTAATGGTGATTGCGCCGGGAGCAAGTCTGAGTTCAGCAGCGGCGTATTCTGCGCCCTGAACAAATCCGTAACCAAAACGAACAACAGCGGGAACCGCCATTCCGCCGACAAAACCAAGTCTTCTGTAACCGTCTTTCACCGCGGCATATCCTGCCAAAAAGCCGGCTTGATCTTCCGCATAAAGAACACCAACCGTATTGTCGGCAATTTTAAATACCGAATAATCTTCCGAGTGAGGCACGCCGTCTACCAGAATAAAGCGTACATCGGGATAACGATCCTGCGCAATAAAAACGGGCACTTCAAAAAGGAAGCCCGGAGTTACAATAATTTTTGCTCCGCCGCGGACTGCCAAATCGATAGTTGACAAATACGCAACATTGCTCTGTTCCAGCGGCTGATAATATTTGTAAGTAATATCGTTTTCTATTGCATATTGATACAATCCTTCCCATGAACCCTGGTTAAATGATTTGTCATCGATGTTGCCAAGGTCGGTTATCAACGCAAGTTCGAATTTTCCGGTATTCCCGCAAGCAAATGACAGCAATACGAAAACCGAAAGTAAAATAACACCTAATTTTTTCATAATTTTCCTCTCTAATTTGTGATTTCCTGATTATCACAATATATTGAAAGAAAATTATTGTCAAGGCGTGTGCGACAGGCGTGCGCCATTTACAAGGCGTTGCGCCGACAGGCGTTGCGCCATCCGCTTGACACAATTCAAAATATAATTGTATAATCAGAAAACAAATCGGGGTGCTGGAAAACGCTGCGGCGTTCAACCGGCTGAGATTGGGCTAATGCCCGGAACCCTTGCCTGACCATAGTCAGGCGCACCTGATCCGGATAATACCGGCGGAGGGAAATTTACGGGATAATCCCTGAATTAATCGCCTTCGCCGTCCGCGAAGGTTTTTTTATTTCAGGAGTAACTATGACAAAACACGAAGGCAATATGCCAAATTGGCTGCCGTTTATCCCAATAGCCATCCTGCTTCTTGCCTGGCAATTGCTGAGCATGAGCAAAATAATCCCGCCATATATGCTGCCCAGTCCGTTACGTGTAATAGAAGCGTTTATTTCTGATTTTCCCCTGTTAATGAAACATTTGCTCTACACCCTTATGGAAGCAATGGCAGGACTTACAATCGCGGTAATCGCAGCTTTTATACTTGCAATAATAATGGATGCAAACGTCTTTATAAAAAAGTCGTTAACGCCAATTTTGCTCATAACTCAAACCATGCCTGTAATTGCAATTGCCCCCCTGCTGATCCTGTGGATGGGATACGGCCTTGCGCCTAAAATTACATTGGTTTTTCTTACCTGTTTTTTCCCCGTAACAATCGGTCTTGCAGGCGCATTTGCTTGTGCAGACAATGACGCACTGCGTCTGCTTCAGTCGATGGGCGCAAAAAAATGGCAGTTATACCGCTACATAAAAATTCCGCAAAGCCTGCCGGCATTTTTTTCCGGTTTAAAAATATCGGCATCGTATTCGATAATCGGCGCGGTAGTGGCAGAATGGCTGGGAGGAGACGCAGGACTCGGCGTTTACATGATCCGCGTCCGCCGTTCATATTCGTTCGATAAAATGTTCGCAGCTATAATTTTAGTTTCGGTACTAAGTTTGTTATTAATAAAACTGGTATCGTTAATAGAAAATAAAATGGTTAGGGGGAAAAAATGAAAAAAATGACAGCAATTGTCTTTCTGCTCACCGTCGTATTGATGGGATGCGGAAAAAATGACGGAGGTATCCGCGTACTTTTGGACTGGACGCCGAATACCAATCACACCGGGTTGTATGTTGCGCTGGAAAAGGGATGGTTTGCAGAAGAAGGATTGCGCGTAACAATTACCCAGCCGCCGGAAGACAACGCATTGATGCTTTTGGCAGCAGGAAAAGCCGAGTTTGCAATTAATTTTCAGGACTGGATGGGACAGGTAATTGCAAAAGAACATGACGCGCTTCCCATAACTGCAATTGCGGCAATAATCAGCCATAACACATCTGGGATTATGTCGCTTAAAGAAAGCGGTATTCAAAGACCTGCCGATTTGTCAGGCAAACGATTCGCTTCGTGGGATATACCCGTAGTAACCGCGATAATCCGCCATATCACAGAAAAAGACGGCGGCGATTTTAACACGGTAAGAATGATTCCCAATTTTGCGACAGATGTATTTTCTGCCCTGCAAACCGATGTAGACGCAGTTTGGGTTTATTATGCATTTGACTGCATCCCTGCAGAATTAAACGGCATCGATTTTAATTACATTGATCTGGGCACATTCGACAGCTTACTGGATTATTATACGCCGGTACTGGTAACCAATACAAACTGGGCTGCCGCAAATCCGCAAACAGTAAAGAAATTTATGAATGCCGTAAGCCGCGGTTACAATTTTGCAATTGAAAACCCGCAGGAAGCCGCAGAAATAATTTTAAAACACGCGCCGGAAATGGACAGGGAAATAGCAGTACGAAGCCAGGAATATTTACAAACCCGATATCAAGGCAGCGCTGACCGCTGGGGAGAAATCGACCCGGACAGATGGGGCAGCTTTTACACATGGATGTACGATCAAGGCTTACTGGAAACAGACATAGGAACCGGCGGTTTTACAAATGAATACTTGCCACATTTTTAAATGTGAAGGCATTGCCAAGAACTACAAAAATGAGCCTGTTGTTCAGGACATTTCTCTTGCGCTTCATGAGGGCGGATTTATCTCTTTATTGGGACCTTCGGGGGTCGGTAAAACTACTTTATTTAATGTTCTTTCCGGGGTGGAAAAACCTGACGCGGGGAAAGTATTTTTAAACGGTGAAGATGTTTCGGGCATAAGCGGAAAAGTAAGCTACATGCTGCAGAAAGATCTTCTCCTTGAATACTACACAGTGCTGGACAATGTAATTCTTCCGTTATTAATCCGCAGAGAGAAAAAAAAAGAAGCCCGCAAATTTGCAGCCGGTTTCTTTCCCATGTTTGGACTTGAAGGTTACGAAAAAAATTACCCGAGCGAACTCTCCGGCGGAATGCGCCAGAGAGCCGCCCTGCTTCGCACCTGTCTTGCCGCTTACGCACCCTGCGGCGCCGGAAAAAAAGAAATGGTTATCCTTTTGGATGAACCTTTTTCCGCTTTAGACGCAATCACCCGCCGCAAGATGCAGTTATGGTACGCCGACATTGCCCAAAAAATGAAAATCTCCACACTTTTCATAACCCATGATGTTGAGGAAGCGCTGGCTCTGTCTGACACAATTTATATCCTTAACGGCAAACCCGGCTGCATCACAAAAAAGATTGATGTAAAGCGCCCGCAAAACGGCGAATTTGCCGAACAAAAGCAAATGATACTGGAAGCAATTGGGGTAGCAGCAACCCCGACTTTTCTGCATTCCAGTGAGTTTTAGTCGGGGTTGCTGCTACCTATTCCAGCCCTTTAAGCCAGGTTTCTGCGGAGCGAACTTCTATTGGGGTTACAAGTCCGTCCTGGCGTTCTCTTTTAAGATTTTTTACCAATTGTATGCCCGGTACTTTGTATTGATCACAAAAATAATAAAAGTTTTTACTTATGTTAGAATCAGAAAGTTTTGTTTCTAAAAAAAACTGTGCTTTCCCGTCACACACAAAACAGAAATCTACTTCCTTGCCGTCTTTTGTTCGTATGTAGTGAAGAGCTGCAGAAACTCCTTTTAGATCTTCCTGCGCTGCAGCTTCTTTAAACAGAGCTAAAGCCGCAAGGTTTTCATACTTAACACCGTCATCTCCATTAACAAGCGCAGTATCAAAAAAATAAATTTTAGGCTCTTTAAGAAGAGACCGCGCTATATTTCCGACATAAGGAGTAATCCTGAAAACAATGTACAACTCTTCAAAAATCTGAATATATTTTTTCACAGTGTTAGGTGCAATCCCAATATCGCCGGCAATAGATGAATATGAAACAGGCGATCCCACGCGGCTTCGCAGTAATTCCAGACAAAGCCTGAGAGATTTAAAATCGGTTATCTGCTCAAAATCAAGAACATCTTCCCGAATCAATCCATCTACATACTGTTTGCGCCAGCGCTGGGCAAAGTTTTCATCATCTGACAAGAAAGGTTCAGGAAAACCTCCGCGGTTTATCAAACGATCCAAATCAGGCTCAGTGCCGACAGAAGCCAGCTCTCCAGGCGAAAAGGGAAAAAGCCTATGTTTAAAAAAACGTCCGGAAAGAGAGTCGCCAGTCTGCCTAAAATACTCAAGCCGCGCGCTGCCGGTTACAAGAATTTTTAGCTTTTCAGGCTTTGTGTCAAAAACGCCTTTTATGAAAGTTTTCCAATTCGGCATTTTATGGATTTCGTCAAAAATAAGCAAATCGGTCGAATTAAGCCATGCCTCTTTTTCGATAATTTTCCTGTCACCGCTGCTGTCGTAATTTAAGTACACAGGATTGGAAAACTCTTTCGCTATTTCTTTCGCAAGCCATGTTTTCCCAACCTGCCGCGGTCCAGTCAAAAAGACAATTTTTGAGTTTAAATCCTTTAATATCTGGCTTTTACGTTTTCTAACCATACGACTATTTTGCACCAAAATGCAAAAAAGTCAAGACTATTTTGCATTCCGATGCATTTTAGTCGGGGTAGCAGCAACCCTTCCAGTGAGTATTAGTCGGGGTTGCTGCTACCTTCCGTCATTTTCCCGTCAATAACCTTAGAGATTAATATTTCTTCGATATTTCTTCTGGCGTCAAGAACAAATAAAATATACGCGATTTTATTATCTTCAGTTATTTTATAGTAGATTTTCCAAGGGTTAATAACTATTTCATATATGCCAAAAATACCGATATCTTTTAATTCCTGACATTGCTTTGTTCTGATTTTATCATTTTGCAATTTATTTATTTTTTCAATTATTTTTTGATAAATATTATTTGCTGTTTTCTCATCAACATTGTCTATGTAATATTCAAGTATCTCATTTAATGAATCTACGCCGTCTGGAGACCATTCGATATGACGCATTATTTCTTCCTGTTTAGGGTTTTTTCAAATGTTTTAACGGCATTTTCATGGGATACTGTTTTTCCATTTTTAATATCTTTTTCTGCAAAGCTTAATAATTTTGCAAGATTTATCGCATTAATGGTTTTTTGATAGCTGTTAATATCAATAATGACGGCTTTCGCTTCACCGTTTTGGGTTATTACAACAGGCGATTTAGTGCTTTCTACATGCCTTACAATTTCTGTCGTATGCGCTTTAACGTATGAGATAGGTCTTAAATCCTGAGCTAAATTTACCATAAACCCTCCAAATATTTGTTATAAAGAGAGTATATACCATTATTTACATTTGGTCAATATTTTGTACTAAATTTTGTACAAGTTCACCCCGACTATTCCAGCGCGTTTTAGTCGGGGTTGCTGACACCGCACCCCCACCGTACCGTCACTTGACAAAAAAGCGGTTTTTTGTCATAATCTAGATATAATACCTTAGGAGGATTAATTTATGAAAAAACTTGTAATTATTGGTTTGGTACTTTTGTTCCTGGCACCCGCCCTGTTCGCAGAAGATGCCAAAGTGATGCCCTCATTGGTGGGAAGGCTCACCATAGCCCCCAACTTCACCTTTGCAACCGGCGCTTTTAACAACAATGGAGAATTCGTAGAATTTGCATCTGGCGATTCAATAAAGGTTTTTAACCTTGGATTCGCCCTGGAATTCGGAATAATCAGCTGGATTACCGCTGCTGTTCAGTGGGCACCAGGCTGGACAATCTGGTCAGATGTAAAACCAGCATTTCCACTTCCAGTTCCTGGAAATGTTAATACTAACGGCGTTGCAGATCTCTTTATCGGAGCAAAATTCCAGATAATCGGTGAAACAGCCCCTGTAAAGAACAATATGATCCGGCTTGCACTTGCACCCGGTGTTCTTATCCCCTTACCAGGTCCCGATTTTGAAGAAGAAGCTGTAAAGATAGGTCTCGCACAAGATGCAACTATTTCAAATATGGACAAACATGCATTTGCCGTAGGCGGCAGATTCTTCTTTGACTTTGTGTTCAACAAAATGTTCTTTATTAACCTGTTCAACGAAACAATAGTTTATCCCATCGGGGTAGATTTGAAAAAAACTGGTTTAACAGGTTTACAGTCCTATGGCACACGTGCAGCCATAGCAGGAGCAGGTGGAGCAACAGCAATTGATATAGATGTAAACTATGGATATAAGCTCACCTTTGAAGTTGAACCGGTATTTTCCGCACCTATTGGCGGTGGTATTATCCTTACCGCAGGCGTTCCAGTCAGATACGTATACTCTCCTGCACCAACACATTCTGTAAGTGTTACACATACTAATTCAGTAACAAAGGCAGCTCTTGAAGCAGCTGCTGAAACAGCTTTGGATGCGGCTGCAGTAGGCGTACAAACCCTCAATATCAACCCGAACATTGCATTCTTCTTTACCAGAACTCCTCTGCCTTTGGAATTTAAATTCCAGTACAACATTCCTGTATGGGGAATGAATGAATTTGCAAGGCACACTGCTATGTTCCAGATTAAAGCATTTTTTGCTTTCGGCAAAAGATAAAACGTAAAGTTTTAACCAGAACGGGCTCCGCGAGGGGTCCGTTTTTTTTTGAGATTGGCAAGGAATTGGCAGGGACTCTCGCTGAGGCGCAGGGGCGCAGAGGACGCGGAGGAAGAGGGGGAAGAAGGGGGAAGAAGGGTTGAAGATTGGCAGGGACTCTCGCTGAGGCGCGGAGGCGCTGAGGACGCGGAGGAAGAGGGGGAAGGTTTTTGGGCTTTTAATCGAGACCGTTTACGATTCTGATTATTCCTTCTTTCATTAATCCTGCTCCGAAATTTAGAATGTAACCTAGTTTTGTATTTGTTAATTTTAGATATGTCAATAATTGTTTTTTATGGACATCAGTTATTTTTTCTACGGATTTTAATTCTATTATTACTTTGCCTTCAACAAATAAATCTACTTTAAAACCTTCATCAAAAAATTCACCTTCAAATTCTATAGGAATTGATACTTGCCTTTGAACAGACAATCCCTTTTTTGCCAGTAGTTTCATAAGGATAACTTCATAAACATTTTCAAACAAACCAGAACCAAGATTTATATGCAAATTTAATGCTGTTTCAATAATAATATCACCAATCTTATTCTCATTAATTTCCATACCCCAAAATAACAAATCCAAAAAACAAATTCAACCCTCCTTTCCTCTTCCTCTTCCTCTTCCTCTTCCTCTTCCTCTTCCTCTTCCCCCTCTCCCTCCCCCTTCTTCCTCCGCGTCCTCCGCGCCTCTGCGCCCCCGCGAGAATCCCTGCCAATCTTCATTCTCCCTCTTCCTCCTCTTCCTCCTCTTCCTCCTCTTCCTCCTCTTCCTCCTCTTCCTCCGCGTCCTCCTTCAAACCTTCGGTTTGCGGCCCGCGCCTCTGCGAGAGTCCTAACCAATCTTCCTGCCAATCCTCCGCGAGAGTCCTTGCCAATCTTCCCGGCTCCCTGTAAAATAAAATCATGTTAACAATAGTCCGGCAGGCTGCAAACATAGCGCTTAAACCATTCTATGCGTTCAAGAAACGCTTCCCCCTTCTCTCCTACATTGCAAACAGACTAATAACAATGACAGTGATGCTCTTCCTGCTGGGGCTTGCAGTGTTCGGCTTAATGGCGCTTGCTCCCGGTGACATTGTAGATCAAATTATGATGCAGCAGCTATTCAGCGAAAGTCACGGGCGGGCAGGGCAGAATTTGCAGGCGTTAAGCGCAGATCAGCTTGAGGCGCGGCGTGCTGAACTCGGGCTTAATCAGCCGTTTTATGTGCAGTATCTTAAGTGGCTGAACCGTGTTATCGTTCACCGGGATTTGGGAGTAAGTTTAATTTCCCGCGCGCCGGTTTCGTTTTTAATTTCTTCGCGGATACTGAATTCGCTTTTATTAAATTTAATATCGCTTGTTTTTATTACAATTTTTTCTTTTATATTGGGCGTTTATTTTTCCACAAAAGCCGGAACAAAAATTGATTATGCCGTTACTTTTTTTGCCCTTGTGCTTCATGCGTTCCCCGGGCTCTTGCTGCTGATACTGCTTCAGCTTTTTGCTTCCGTAACAGGGCTTTTTCCGGTTACCGCGTATCCGTTTTTTCCGTTTTCAGAAGCGCCTGTAAAATTTGCTTTCTCCTATATGTATCATATTTTCCTGCCGCTATTGTCTGCATTTTTGGGCGGTATCGGCGGATCTTTGCGCATGATTCGCGCAACTATGCTTGACCAATTGGGGCAGCCGTACATAACAAGTTTACGTTCACGCGGCATCGCAGAATGGCGTATTTATTTTGCGCATGCTTTCCGCAACACATTAAATCCGTACATTACAGGCAGCGCGAATCTTCTTGCCGGTCTTTTTTCCGGCTCTTTGATACTGGAAATAATTTTCGCATACCCTGGCATCGGCAGATTGATGTACGAAGCCGTTATTCAGCAGGATATAAACCTTGTTCTTGCCAACATGATGTTTATTTCTTTTCTGGTACTCGTCGGCATGGCGTTAGCCGATATAATCCTCGCGCTTGTAGACCCGCGTATCAGGTACGGGAAAGAGTAATATGAAAATATTTACCCGCAAAGCAGCCTTTGCAGTGTACCTTAAAACACGCCCTGTAGCGCTTGTCTCTTTTTTCTGCCTCGCTCTCCTCTACTTTATGATGATCTTTGCGGAATTTTTCGCTCCATATTCACCTAACACTTCATTTGCGGACAAAAGCTATCACCCGCCCAATGTCCGTTTTTACCAGGGAAAACTGCAGGCGCAGGAATTCCGCGTTATAAATTCCGTATCATGGACCTATGCGCGTGTCCGTGACATTTATTCACCGCTGCAATTTTTAGGCAAAGGGGAACCATACAAATTATGGGGGCTTTTTTCCGCAGACAGGCATCTTTTAACAACCGCGCAAACGGAGTACCCGGTATTTCTGCTGGGCGCAGATAATCTTGGCAGATGTATGTATTCGCGCATCGTTTACGGTTCGCGCGTCTCCCTCACCATCGGCTTTGTGGCAACATTTATCTCTCTTGCGCTTGCCGGTCTTGCAGGCGGAGCCGCCGGCTTTTTCGGCGGTTTCACCGATTGGTCAATAATGAGATCTGCGGAATTTTTAATGTTAATCCCAACCCTCTACCTGATTCTGTTTCTGCGATCACTCATGGCGTCTAACATGGATCCAGGTCAATCATACATGATGATAACGATAATACTTTCTCTTGTCGGATGGCCAGGTTCTGCCCGCACAATACGCGGCATGGTTCATGCAATCAAGCGCGAAGAATTTGTTTTAAATGCCAAACTGGAAATGATTCCCTCTATAACAATTATTTTTAAACATATAATACCGCAAATATCCAGCCTTCTAATCGTGAGTGTGGCATTAAGCATTCCGGGTTTTATCATGACAGAAACAGTTCTTTCATATTTGGGGCTGGGCATAACAGATCCGGCAGTTAGCTGGGGTTCGCTTATCAAGCGGGATTTATCGACACTTGCAAACCTTCAGGCATTTCCATGGCTGTTAAATCCCGTGTGGTTTCTGCTTGGGGTAACCCTTGCATTTAATTTTATCGGAGACGCTTTGCGCGATTTCTTTGACCCATACCACGCAAGAAAAACAAGAGCTGATAAATTTAAAATTAAAAAACTTTTTAATAAACTGCTTAAAACAGAAGCTAAAAATGCCTTATCCCCTATTCCAGCTTCATCTTCTTCTGATTCTTCCTGGTTAGCCGTTAACAATCTTTATGTTAACTTTTCCGTACTGCGCGGCAATGAAAATATAACTGTTCAGGCTGTACGCGGGCTTTCTTTTAATCTTAAAAAGGGCGAAACATTGGGTATTGTAGGAGAAAGCGGATCAGGCAAAAGCGTAAGCACTTTGGCAATTCCCGGACTGCTTCCCAAAAATGCAGGCGTAAGCGGTTCAATCTGCTATGAAGGCAAAGAACTTATTAACCTTGATACAGAGGCGTTACGTGAATACCGCGGCAGAAAAATAGGCATGATTTTTCAGGAACCCGGGCGTTCCTTTGATCCGCTGCAAAATCTCGGCAGCGTGTTTTTTGAAACATTCAGAAACAGCGAACCGGAAATTACCAAAGAAGAGGCAGCACAGCGCGCTGTTGCCTTGCTGGAAGAAACCGGTCTTGATAACGGCAAAGAAAGGCTCATCAATTTCCCGCATCAGTTTTCGGGGGGGCAATTGCAGAGGATAGGCATTGCCCTTGCTTTGGCGCAAGGCTGCGAACTTTTAATTGCCGATGAGCCGACAACGGCGCTAGACCTGACAATTCAAAAACAGATAATTGAACTTTTAAAAACACTGCGTAAGACCAGAAACATTTCAATTATTTTTATCAGTCACGACATTGATTTGGTAGCGGAAATCTCCGATCGCATCATGGTGATGTACGGTGGACTTGTAATGGAATCTGCAGACGCCGGCGAAATTACAAACAACCCTCAGCATCCGTATACATCCGCGCTCCTTGCCGCATCTCCGCGTTTTGGAAGCCATTATTCAAAAGAAAAACTTTTAACTATCCCCGGCAAAGTTACCGACCCTGCAAACCCCGGCACCGGCTGCCCCTTTGCGCCCCGCTGCACAGAAGCAAAACCGCCCTGCCTGCAAAGCATCCCGGAACTGCACAACAACGGCGAAAGGGAAATAAGGTGCGTCAGGTGACAGACACCGTTAAACGGTGCCTGACACTTTAAAAACTGCCTTTTTGTGCAAATTTCGCACTTTGAAATCTGCCTTTTCGTGCAAATTTGGGGGTTTGAAACTTGCCTTTTCGTGCAAAAGATAGTATAATTAGGGTATAAAAGGGAAAATATGGTATTAAAGCGGAAAGTCTATCAAAAACTGTTAAATTGGAAGAATACCAGCAATGGAACCAGCGTACTGCTGATAAAAGGCGCACGGCGTGTTGGCAAGAGCTTTATTTGCGAACAGTTCGGAAAAAATGAATATAAAAGCATGATTATCGTTGATTTTGGAAATATAGCAAAAGAAATCAAAGATATTTTTGAAAACGAAAGCGCCGAGCTGGATTTACTTTTTGCAAAACTTTCTGCATTTTACAATACAAGGCTGTATAAAAGGGAAAGCCTTATTGTATTTGATGAAGTACAGCAATTTCCAAGAGCACGGCAATTACTTAAATATCTGGTAGCAGACGGCAGATACGATTATATAGAAACCGGCTCTCTTTTATCGATTAAGCAAAATGTGCAAGATATAATTATTCCGTCAGAAGAAGAAGAGATCGAAGTATATCCTATGGATTTTGAAGAATTCTTGTGGGCGCTAAATGACGAAAACACAGCGCCTCTCCTTTTATCCTGCTTTGAACAAAAAAAACCGCTTGGCCAAGTTTTACATCGCAAGATAATGAATGATTTTAGGCAGTATCTGCTTGTCGGCGGTATGCCGCAGCCTGTTCTTGAATATATAAAAGACAAGGATTTTTCGGCAGCAGACGCGGTAAAAAAACGAATTTTATCTCTGTACCGCAATGACATCGCAAAATATGCCGGCGGATATAAAAATAAAGTGACAGCAATTTTTGATTCTTTGCCGGGGCAGCTTTCCAGGAAAGAAAAAAAATATAAGCTTTCATCTATCGGTAAAAATGCGCGTTTACGAAGCTATGAAGACGCTTTTATGTGGCTAAGTGACGGCATGATTGTTAATCCATGTTTTAATGCAACAGATCCTGGCGTAGGTTTGGCAATGAGCGGCGACCATACCACACAGAAAATTTACATGGCAGATACGGGACTTTTAATTACCCATGCCTTCAAGGATAACGATTATTCTGATAATGAACTTTATCGGGCGATTCTGCTTGATAAACTTCACATTAACGAAGGAATGCTTATCGAAAACGCAGCTGCGCAAATGCTTAAATGCGGCGGACATCGTCTGTTTTTTTATTCCAGAGTTGACAATAACAACAGAAAAAATACTATAGAAATCGATTTTCTTATTGCAAAGAAAGGAAAAATCTGCCCTATCGAGGTAAAATCTTCCGAATATTCAACACATTCTTCCCTTGATAAATTCACAAAAAAATTCTCTGCAAAACTGGGGGAATCATACATACTTTATACAAAAGATGTAATGATTAAAGATAATATCACCCATCTTCCTGTCTATATGGCTATGTTTCTTTGATGGAGTGCCAGACACCGTTAAACGGTGCCTGTCACTATTTCGTCCGATGATATTGAACTGAAAAATATTCCAAATATAATAAAACAATCAATAGATGAATATAATAATAGTATTGGAATAAATAGCGATAAAAAATCAATCGAGTAGGAAACCGAAGAACGAGCGCCGTTACCTGGTGACAGACACCATTAAACGGTGCCTGTCACTATTTTCTGCCATTTTAAATAACTCAAATGGCGTTTCAGTACATATATCTTTAGCCATATATTAGTACACCCTCTTTTAATATAGTATTTTCAACGCCTTCTGTATTTTTTATATTATAAAAAACATCTTCTTTATAAACTAATAAATCACACCATAAAAGATCATTGTCTGTTAAATTAATTCTGATTTTTAAAGAAATATCTGATCTGTTTTGCTTATTATTAATAATAACACAAATATCTATATCACTGTCTTCATTTGCTTTACCATTACAATATGAGCCAAAAATATATATTTTTTTTATAACTCCATTTTTAACACTTGAAAGTATAGTTTCTCTTATAAATGATATTTTATCCTTATATCTTAGCGATAAATAATTTGGATTATTTTTTAAAATATTATTAAAATAATCGAGGTTTTTCTTTTTTGATTTAATTTTTACCATATTTTAATATTCCTTTTCTATTACTTATTTAAGTATAACAGTTGGATCCAGCTCTATCTGCCATACTCCTCCATAGAATTCAGTATATAACAAATTTGCTATATAAACAAGGTTTTTACCAATAAATAAAGACCAGGATTTAATCTCGCAGAGACGCCAAGTTATCGCCCATGCCAGGCACACCACAAAAAAACCGCTCCTGAAGGAGCGGCTCTTTGACCAATGTTCGCAACTTGCGAGTGTCAGACACCGTTAAACGGTGCCTGACACTATTTTAGTACCTGAATGTAGTTGTAAAATTAAATTGAGAAGAATTAGGCGGATTACCTGTTCTGCTTAATGTAAATGAACGGCTACTGGTTTGTTGGCCGGTAGGAGAAACAGTAATACCTGACATACCAGTTGCCTGGACAACTTCGATAGTTCTAACAGCACTGTCAAAATCAGCGTTGAGAATAAAATCAACAACAACCGACATTGTTTGATTTCCTGATATTGTATAAGCAGTATTATTAGCAGCAGAAGCAGTAAGCACATGGTTCACTGTTATCATAACAATCCCAACCGTTTCTTCAACTCCCATAGTATTTATTACGACATCTCTTGTTATACGGCTTGGAGTTTGTCCGCGAGGATTTTGAATTGTAATAGGTTCATTCCATAAAGTTCCCGATCCTGTTCGATCTGGACCAAGAGTATCAGCAATCCATAATACTTCATTAATATTACTTGGAAGATTACTGCTGCTTGTTGAATAATAACTTAACTCCTGTGCAGAAGAAGGAACCCAAACTTCTGCATTATTAGAACCTGCAGTTATCATAATACGTACCTCATCTACTGTTGGTTGTATAAACTTTTTACCTAAGTGAGCCTGGTCAGTCCCATCATAATAACGTACGTTACCAAGATTGGATTTACCTAATTCACCTTCTAACCAATAGAAAGATGTATTAGAAACCGATGAACCATCACCATAAGTAACAGTATCTTCAGATCTAAAAACAACGTATGATTCGGCTTTGTTTGTAGTATCCGGAACAAATTCCCAATTCTCCTCTGTTTCAATTATAAAGACAACATCAAACTGCGTGTTATTTGGAAAATTACTTTGACCTGTTCCATAAGTAAAATTCCTGGAAATTGTACTTGAACCCGTATATGGTACTCTAAAAGTTGGATTTGCAGGGCGCGGATCTGAGGTACCAAATATATAAACTTGCATTTCTGCATATACTACAGGTATTGATAGATTAAATGTAAGTGTGATTCCTTGAGCGGTAGTTCCTTTTACTACTATAAATGACCCAATTGCACCTAAGCTTGCTGTCATTGTATTTGAACTCCAGTTATCGTTTACTCTTACACCGCTAATTTGAGCTTTAAACCCTTCCGGCACCTCTATTGGTTTGCTTAAATCAAATTCCAGCATTTCACCAACATCCCATTCGCCTTCAATCCTTTTTAAGTACCATCCAGGAGTTCCTGGAGTAACGTTATGCCTTAAGAAATTTGTAACATCAATATTAGAGATTGTTTGACTGTTCTGCCCTGTCCTTTGAATAACCTGCGGCAGTGTAGGATATGGTGTAGGTGCAAGCGGGCTTCCAATTGGCTTTTGAATAACAAGCCTTGGTAATTGAGCACTAACAGCAATATTGTTACCAGGTACATCCCAAATTGTGCGATTCCACTCTGGAGCATGGAAAATGCTGGTAACTGCCGTTGCACTTGGAACTGTAACAGCGGTTCCTGCTTCCCCTGCAGCAACCTCCGTCCCTTGTTCATCCTGTATAATCATCCTGATAGACATGTCACTGCGGGCTGCATTACCTGTACTAACAGCCGGGGAGGCACTTACATTGCCTGCTACACGTCCCGCATCTAAACTGTATGCTGTAATGTTCGGGTTCAATGCAATATTGTTTTCTAGTGTGCCGTTATTTTTACCTGTAATACCACCTGCAAAACCTGCACTGCAAATTATATTACTAATTGAATAACAAAATTCTACTTTGCCAATATTTTCGCCGGTTATACCGCCGATATTATTTCTTCTTGAGTGGATATTGCCGGATGTTTTACTGTTCTTCACTGTTCCATCAACTGTATTTAAACCGGTAATACCGCCGATATTATCTCTGCCGTCAATACCGATGCCTGAAGCGGAAACAGAACTGTTTTCTATAGTGCCTTTATTCTGTCCAGCTATACCACCAACATTGTCCCTGCCATTTAAAGTAGTATTATACAAAACAACATTACTAATAGTGCCTTCGTTAACAGCAAACAAGCCTAAATTATCTCTGGTCGCGTTTGTAATGTTTAGGTTACTAATTTGAAATCCATTTCCGTTGTATGAACCAGTAAATGGAAAAGGGTTATCTACGCTTGCAGTATTTGTACCTATCGGATTTAATGTCTGAGTTGTATTTTGCGTTATATTTGCCATCTGCACATAATGAGAATTCAATGTCCACTCATTATTATTACCATCTCTTCCGCCGGTACTGAGCCTTATAAGATCAGAGAAAAATCTGATTTCGAACGGATTACCGGGTGTACCAGGTCTTGAATTTAGTGTCATTAATTTTGTGCTGGTTAAATTTGAATGACCTTCAAGACTTACTGTTACTGTGATAACACCGCCAATTTCAAGGATTCCATCATGAATAAGCAGTTTATCAGGATCATCTTCCGGAGATTTAACTATATCAGTCCCATCTGTCCATATCCAACGGTATACAAAAGGTCCTGGGTTACCAGAAGTTATTCTGGCTACCAAAACTTCACCAAGGTTAACTCTTGTCCGGTCATCTACTTCAACTTCACTTCCATCTACATTAGTTAGAATATTAATTGTTACGGTGCCCGGGAAATCTGGAATCCATTTTGCAAACAACTCAATGCCTGGTGTAAGATTGTCTCCAAAAACCCAATGATTTCCGGCAGTGCATTCTGCATCTTTATACCACCTGTCAAAAGTATAACCTGTGCGGGTTGGATCATTAGGTCTTGCAATTGAAGTAAATTCATCATAAAAATATGTTAATTCAAAAGGAGTTCTAACACCATCATTGTAATTAAACTTTACGTCGTAATATGCCTTAACAAAATGACTAATCGTAAACTCTTTAGTATAAGAACTTGTCATATTTCCGGCAATGTGCAGAACTTCGCGCCAGATCACAGGATTCATTCCGGCTTTTTCCAGTGTAAAAATAACACGGTATTGACCGGGATCAAGATCAATGTCTGCGTCTGCACCAATTGGGTCGGATCCACCTATAATGTTATAATTTAAATTGCTTCCTGCTGAAACCGGCTGCAATTCCATTTTTACCGCATCTACTATGTCGCCGGTAAAAGTAAGGTTCAGGTCAAAAACACCTTTCTGTCCGGCACTATATGCTATCGGTGTCAATGTAACAGTTCCTGTTGCCGCTTGCCCTGCGGTAATAACAATGGTTCCTGAACCTTGCACTGCGGGTTTATTGGCAGTTCTGTTTCCCTGACTGGTGTAACCAGAAACCGTTAAAGTGTAACTACCCGGAATCAATTCTATCGGGTTACTAATTTCACCAAAAGAACGATCTTCATCGATACCAGTTGTGGGACCGCCGGTAAAAACCAGTCTGTATACGGCAAACCGGTTATTTGCAGCACCCGTACCCGGCATGATTGTTCTGCTCTGTTGATCCGAACCTTCCAATTGCAATGAAAAAGTTCCCATGCCTTCCGGGATATTCTGCAATTCCTCCGGAACAGGACAGCCGATTACCAGCAATACCGAACAAAGAATTATGAATAATACACAAACTCCGGTTTTTATAAAATGTTTATTTCCAAAAATGTTTTTCATTTTCTTCCTCCTTATGGATTAACCGTAAAAGGTATGGTTAAGTTATAAGTGATACCGCCTCTGACCACTTCTACATATAATTGGCTTTGTACAGGAGTAAACTGGTTAAAGTCTTGTCCCCTTAATGTAAAACTATTATTAGTTGCGCCGGTAACAGCGGATCCGTTTATATACCATTGGATACTGGTATAGGTGGCCCCCTCTAATGTAAGTGTTCTTTGTGTATTGCCGCCTCTTGAAATAACAATATCACCCGGAGCTACTGCTAACTTTACATCCTCATTTGGAGTAAATGTAATAGTG
>Ga0123356_10000404_pt1 | contig 49132 bp, 32 predicted proteins | sample TergutEmb28metaG_2_FD_92546 | JGI IMG/M metagenome (GOLD analysis project Ga0123356, IMG submission 92546) | Embiratermes neotenicus P3 segment gut microbial communities from Petit-Saut dam, French Guiana - Emb289 P3 | ecosystem: Host-associated > Arthropoda: Insects > Digestive system > Gut ...
AATGAAAAAAAGAATTTTTACGTTAGCTATTGCGATCGCCATGATTTTAGTAATGATACCCGCAGTTTCGGTTTCTGCCGCAAATGAGATTACACTTATTATAGACGGGGTAAAACAGAATCCTACTGTTGCTCCTGTCGTTGAAAACGGCACTACATTAGTTCCCTTGCGTTTAATATCCGAAACGCTCGGCGCGGAAGTTTCATGGAACGCGTCAAAACAACAGGCTGCAATCCAGACCGCCGCATATACGGTCGTGTTCACAATCGGCTCAAAGACATACACGGTCAACGACGCAAGCAAAACCCTCGCCGAACCCGCTAAACTGGTAAGCGGAAGCACAATGGTTCCTCTCAGGGCATTCGCTGAGGCAATCGGCGCAAAAGTAAATTATATATCTTCCACACATACCGCAACCGTAGATTATTTCACGACGATGACCGGCGACTTAAAAATAAGCGGCTCGACAACGGTTCAACCAATCGCGCAGGAAGCGGCTGACGCTCTTATGAAAATGAATAAGGATTTATCCATAACCGTATCCGGCGGCGGTTCGGGAACAGGCGTTAAAGACGCTCAAGCAGGAACTGTAAACATAGGCATGAGTTCTCGCGAATTAACGGCAGCCGAAATGAAAACACTCAACGTTTACGCAGTCGCAAACGACGCTATCGGGCTAATCGTCCATCCTGATAATCCTGTAAAAAATCTTACAAAAGAACAGGCATCCAAGATATTCCTCGGCGAAATAAAGAACTGGAAAGAAGTCGGAGGGAATGACGCTCCCATTATGGTCATGACACGGGAAACAGGGTCGGGAACATTGACCACTCTTATAGATTTATTATTGGGCAGCGGAAAATCCGTTGTCGACACGGCTACCCCGTATTCATCTTCGGCTCTTATAAAACAGGCTGTGGCAAAAGATAAAAATGCAATAGGTTTTGATTCTATCGGATTCGTTGACAGCACGGTCAAAGCGTTGTCGCTTGACGGCAGAAACGCAACGGCAACGACGGTTATGAACAAAACCTACGGTATGGCAAGACAGCTTTATGTCTGTACAAAAGGCAGGGCATTGGGAGTAAGCGCGATGTTTATAGATTATTTGAAAAGCGCGGCGTGCCAGAATAACATCGTTGAAAAAGAAGGATATGTCAAACTCAGATAGTTCGTTGCTTTCATAATTACTCGCTAATGAGAGGCATGGCTTTTATGCCACGCCTTTCATTGACATTAAGGATGCGTTAAAAAAAATGAGCAAAAAAAATTTTAAAAGAAATTTACCGAAGATAATAATTTGTGCTTTATCGGCGTTAAGTATAGCCGTTATCGTATTTATATTTATCTTTATATTCTATAAAGCATTCCCCGTCATAAAAGAAAGCGGCTTGTCACTTTTGACAAAAGGCGGTTTTGACAGGCAGATACAGGAGGCGTTTTATTCTTCAGAATCTGAACCGATGCTTACTTTCGGGCTATTGGGATTGATTTCGGGGACGCTTATTACTACAATTTCAGCTTTGGTATTTGCGTCCATTATCGGGATAGGCGCGGCTATAATTATATGTGAATACGCTTCGCGTAAAATTTCGACTGTTTTAATTGCCGTCGTGCGGCTTTTGGCGTCTGTTCCATCTGTCGTATTCGGATTGATAGGTATCATAACCGTCGTACCGTTTATTGAAAAATTATTCGTGAACAATGCCCGAATAAGCGAATATCACGACTATTTCCAGATGAGCGGACGAAATCTGTTGTCTGCGATAATCGTATTGACGTTTATGATTGTGCCGACGATAGTGTCTCTGACTGCGGACAGCATACGCACCGTACCTCATGCGCAAAAAGAAACAGGCTACGCTTTCGGTATGAGTAAATTCAGAGTGATATTCAAGATTATTCTGCCCGGTTCGCGTTCAGGAATTACGGCGGGTATCATACTCGGCGCAGGCAGAGGAATCGGCGAAGCGATTGCCGTATCGATGGTCTGCGGCGGTATCGGATTGCTCCCGAACGCCTCGTTTGGGTTTATAAACTTTCTCGCGCCTACTCTTCCCCTTGCCGCCGCTATTGTCAACAAATCCGAGACTATGGGTTCAATGGCGACGGAATCTGCGTTGTTTGCCTGCGGCGCGATACTTTTGGTGATAGGCGCATTGCTCAGTATCGGGGCGAAACTGATTGAAAAAAGAATGAGAAAGCAGGCGGGATATGATGAATAACATACAGGAAAATAAAAATCAAAAAAAAGAAAAAAGCCATGTAATATTCGATATTACCGGCAGGGTATATTCATATATTTCGATGGCTCTGATAGTATGCGTTTTCGCATTTATACTTGTCGTAACTTTCAGATACGGATGGGGAGCTTTGTCGCCGAGCTTTCTGATAACCGAACCCAACCCGTCGGCTATAAACACAGAGGCGGGTGGAATACTCACGCCGATTATCGGCACGTTTATTCTGACAATTATCGGGATTGTGATAGCGTTCCCGTTTGCCCTCGCTACCGCTGTATATTTATGCTTTTACACCAAAAAAGGATTCTTCAAAACGCTTGTCAAAAGCGCAGTCGATATTTTAGCGGGCGTTCCGACAATCGTCATAGCCCTGTTTGCTCTGGTGGTATTTACCTTGCCGCAGATGGGATTTTTAAGTTCGTTGGTTGACACGAGGAGAAACACTCTCAGCGGAACGGAATTGACTTTTATATACAGCGAAAATTTCAATGAAACCGAAATAGTCGATGAAATTTATGAACCTGTCGAATTTGAAGAATTAACAGGAGGATATTGGAACGAATACGGCGAATGGATAGAAGTTGACGAATTTGACGATATTGTAAGGAACGGCGTCCTCGATGTCCCGCAACCTGAAATAATTGCGGAAACCGCGGATTTCGAGGAATGGGAAAAAATCCGCGTCGTATTCGATGACAATTTGGATATAAAGATGACCGCGAAACAATATGCCGAAACAATATTCAATACTTTTAACCACGCCCTTGCCGGAAAAAATATCCCCAAAGATAAAATATCGGTTGAGGCTGTGGACGGCAAAGTGATAATAAAAGTCGGCAGCAGCGCAGAGCCTTTGATATTTTATTCAAGCACAAATACAACAGTTGAGGAAACTCTCGGTATAGTTCAAGACGAAATAATAAATCCCGGCGAAACGAGAGAATATATTGTTGACGCATTTAAAATAACCGGTGGGACTGTGCGTTCATACGGGCGGAGCTTTTTGGTTTGCGGGATAACGATGGCTGTCATGATATTGCCGTTTGTGATAAAAAGCATGGAAGAAGCGTTGAAATCCGTTCCTGCGTCGTATATCGACGGCGCACTTGCACTTGGCGCGACTAAATGGCGAACGATATATAAAATCGTTTTAAGAACCGCAAGAGATGGTCTTATAACCGGAGTCATACTGGGAATGGGGCGAATTATCGGTGATACAGCAATCGTCTGGCTGACACTCGGAGGGTCTATACGCATGACGGGCGCTCAGCCTTGGTACGCGATTGAAAATCTGATGTCAACTTTACGAAACAGCGGCAGCACATTGACAACTTATATTTATTATACTTCGCCCGCAGGCGAAGGCAATCAATTCGACGTAGCGTTCGGAGCCGCGCTCGTCTTGATTGGCATAATAATTCTGTTGAACATCATAGCGACCGTTATCGGGAAAGCGGGCGTAAAGAAGAATGGATAATATCGCAATAAAAATAAACGATGTTTCATGTTTTTACGGTAAAAACGCCGCTGTGAAAAATGCCAGTATAGATATTCCGTCAAACAGCATATATTCGTTTATCGGTCCGTCGGGGTGCGGGAAAACGACGCTTCTACGGTCAATTAACCGCATGAATGACCTGATAGAATCTTTTAACCTTACAGGCTCGATAGAAATAGACGGCGAAAATATATATGAATATAAAACGGTCAAAGAAATTAAAGCATTGAGAAAAAATATCGGAATGATATTTCAGCAACCAAACCCGTTACCCACAAGCATCATGAAAAATATGTTGCTGCCGATAAAAGAACATTACAACGGCACACACGAATTTTTCCGTGATAAAGTAATTGAGAAATTAAAGATTGCCGCTCTTTATGATGAAATCGAAGCGCGGTTGAGTAAAACGGCATTATCGCTGTCCGGAGGACAACAACAACGCCTTTGTATTGCGCGGGCTTTAATGCTTGAACCGAAAATTATGTTGTTTGACGAACCGTGTTCCGCCCTTGACCCTATCGCCACGTTTAAGATAGAAGAAATGCTTAAAGAATTAAAAAGCGAATGCACTATTATTATTGTCACGCATAACATGGAGCAGGCGCAGCGGATTTCGGATTACACGGCGTTTTTTTATCAGGGCGAAATTACAGAAAAAGGCAAAACATTTGATTTGTTCACACACCCAAAAACAGAGTTGCTTTATAAATATATAACCGGAAAGTTTTAACTGTGTATTTTGTTTTCGTTAATGCGCCCTAACAATCCGAAAACATCATCTGAATCCGCACACGGAAATATCATACGAGACTGAAGAAAAAATGAGTTTCGAGAACCTTATGCTTGTCGCGAGGAATTATATAAAACACGGATTTGAAAATATAATCCTGTCTGATATACGCGACGAGCGCATACTGACGCGCGACAACGGAAACACATACCGCGACTGGGAGCAAGCGATTATCATAAACGGCAGAATCAAAAGCCGCGAACCGCTTCCGAACGAATACCGTATCAGGGTTGACAACCAAAACGCGGAGCAGGTTAGGGCACAGACAGTATCGTTTATATTAAATCAAATACATTAGCCGTTATAATCTTTTAAATACCATGTAGGCACGGGATTCCGCATATCATCAAACCAATTAAGCACATTTTCGGAGTCATAGCCCCAACTTAATGTTTCCGAAGCCATATAGAAAACAAACAGCGGAAAATATTCAACCGGCGGTTCGCCTTCAAAATAGCCCTTGATTAAACCCGTATAATATTGCGGCATTTCATCCGCGTCACCGGATATTTCCCAAAACTCACTCCATGGATCGCCGCTGCTGTCGCCGATATCAATAAGCCAAATTTTATTATCGGGAGTAATCATTAGATTTCTGGTATTCCAATCTCCTTTGGTGAAAGTTGTCGGACGGTTAGCCAACAGTTCCATATTATCTTGCAGATAGCGCACTAACAAATCCACGCTTTGGGATTTGGTATGACTATTGTTGTAGGCTTGTATTTTATCCTCTACTTTGCGCCTATAACATATTTCCCAAGGTTCGGGTTCGTAAATCGGGGGCAGAGAGTGAATTTTTCGCGCCGCCTCGCCGGATTTTATCCCCGCTGCGAATTGTTCCGCATGGCTCATACGCGGCAAAGCCGTATACAAATCCTCGCCGTCAATCCAAGTCCATAGCTGATACACAAATTCTCCGCCCGCAAAAAAACCTTCGCTTACCTGCCGCGGCACATTTATGCCTGCCGATGCCATATACTCATATACGCGGTCGTCATCTTTTACCCATTTGTAGCCTTTAATGGGTGTGATACGAAGCAACCGCTTTATACCCTGTTTAGTTTCAATATAAAACTTCCTTTCGCTTGCTCCGATTGGCTTTACAAAAGCAATATCAAGTATCAGGGACAGTTCAAGAATAGCGGCGGCATCTTCCGCCGAGAGATTGTCAAATCCCGCAGGTTTCATAACCGTGCTCCTTTTTCTTTTTTGTATCATTTTATATCTTTCAAAACTTCAAGCTGCGTCGCGTCAATATGACCGTCGCGATACATGCAGACATCAATCGAAACGACTCCTTGCAGATCATTGACCTGCCGGACGTAACGCGCCATATATTCACCGGTATACTTGCTGCCCGGACGTCCCCAGCCCTCATAGACTTTTACTGTGCGGTCCGGTATTCCCAGGAAAGATAATACATGCGCCTGCGCTCCGTCGATAAAACGCGACTGGGGAAAAGCGTTAAAATCCACTACTTCTCCGGCGGTAAAATCGCAATACGGGGTTGCCGGGGCAATCGACTGATAAAAATCCGCGAAAATTACATCTCCTATCCCTTCCAAATCTTTAAGAGCGGATGTCCCTGATTTGAAGCAGCCATAATAATTATTCGAAATCAGCGCCTCCCGATTATTATTTTTGATAGTATTACAGATTATTTTAATTAAATGGTCTTTCTTGTATCCTATTTCCCCGTACATCCCATCAAGCCACCAGCCCTTGACTTTGTCGCCGTAACGGATCACGTATTCTTCCAATATATCCGCCCAATTGCGCACAAATTGCTCGCTTACAGGAATCCCCGCCCCTAATTTCACGGCGATTTCCGGGTCGCGTATCGGACCATCGCCCGTAAAGTACAAAAAGAGACAGATATTTCTTTTCGTCAGCGCGGTATAAAGGTCTTCTATTAAATCCCGCGTCGCACAACCTTCACCCGGCGGCAGCCCGGTCAATTTGTCAAATGCGGAATTGGGCGCGATCATATGCCGCGTTCCCTGCATCACAGTGAATATCAAATAACCCGCGCCTATTTCACTAAGTTGATCGGCAAGTATTTCCGCATTCAGTTCATTTACGCATTCATCCCAGCTTGTACTTTTACCCATGCTTTGAACGGAATTAGGGTTATTTTGCAAAGCATCTAAATAATGAATAAAAATCCCCCATTTTCTGCCTAAAAATTCGTCTTTTGTCATACAAGGTTCCTTTCTTTTTTTCAATTGAAATACTAAAACTGCGCCGCTTGGAGCGCCGTACCGTTTTTCGGAATAAAAAGGCCTGACATATCCGCGCCCTCCAATTCAAGCAATTTCACTTTCATCTGAAGGCCTCCGGAAAAACCCGTCAAACTGCCGTTTGCACCGACAACCCGATGGCAGGGGATAATAATAGATATGGGATTATGCCCGACAGCCCCGCCGACCGCTTGACTTGACATACTTTCCCTGCCCATTTTAACCGCTGTTTTTTTCGCAATGCTGCCGTATGTGACGAATTTGCCGTATGGTATTTCACAAAGGATTTTCCACACCGACAAACGAAACTCTCCGCCGATGGGAGCCAGGGGCAACTCGGCGATACCGGGTTTTTCGCCCGCGAAATACCTGTCCAGCCATTTTTTCGCGGCGCTGAATATGGGTATATCATTGTTTTCGGTCATAGTTTCGGGTATGGTATCCCCATGATATTTTTGCCCTTTTGTCCATAGGCCGACAAGTTTGTCATCATGACACGCAAGGGTAATTTTCCCTATGGGTGATGAATAAGTGGTCGAATAATACACTTTTTTCCTCCTGCTTATTTTATGTCTATATTATATCGCAAAGTTTTTGCAATGTCAAGGATTTTGAGTATTGACTTTTTCGTGGTTTGATGATAAAATATAATCAGGACGAAAGCGAAGCGACGTCGATGAATAAGATGTATAACTTGGAGGAGAGATTTTATGCGTATGAAAATAAAAAAGAAATATGCCGTTATGATATGCTCGATATTGGCAATCGGTATACTGCTTGTTTCATCATGTCAAACGGATTCGGGCAAAAATAATGATGTCGTAAATAGTAACGCTGCCGACGGCAACGGTGAATCCCCCGCCATATCCGCGGAGGCGGCATCTGAACAGCGCTTGGAACCGGATTTGCCGCCCGGAGATTTCGGGGGCATGGAAATAACGCTCCTTGGCAGAGCGTTTGAACCCGGAATGACCGTGAAGCATTTCAGCGAGACCGGGAGTGCAGAGGAAAACGGCGAAATAATGAATGATGCAATATACAGAAGAAACGCAAAAATCGAAGAACAATATAATGTAAATATCAAAGGAATAATATCCGGCGACAAAGGCTCGCTGTCAAGCGACATAAAGAAAAGTATCAATGCGGGAGACGATGCTTTCGATGCGGCCTTTGCGAGTATAGGCGACGCGTCGGGCCTTTCGCAGAACGGCTTTCTCGCCGACCTGAAAAAAGTGCCGAATTTGGATTTAGCCAAGCCCTGGTGGGACCAGAGGGCCGTAAACAGTCTGTCAGTCGGCGGCAAACTATTTTTCACGCTCGGGGATATAACCCCGTGGGCCGATCCGTTTACCTGGATTGTCGTCGTAAACAAAGAACTGATCCGGCAATATGCGCTTGACAGTCCATATGAGCTTGTCAGAAACAACAACTGGACATTTGACACATTTTATGAATATTGCGCCGCGGTGTCGGGCGACACGAACGGCGACGGTATCATAAACGAATTCGACAGGCACGGAGTTATGTCGGCGAGGGAAAATTATGTTTTTCAATTTATCGCCGGGGGAGAGAGCTTGGTGAAAAAAGATTCGGACGACCTGCCGTATTTAGCCGTCAATAACGACCGGGCGGTGAATGTCGCCCAAAAGATATTCGATATGATGTCCGATAAAAACGCGACTCTGCTTGTCGAAGATTACTCTTCCGGGTATTCGGACCCGTGGTTTGAAGTGCTGCGCGCCCAATTCAGAAACGGCAACGGATTGTTTTATATGGGCGGACTTGAACAGATGTGCATATTCAGGGATTTGGAAACTGAAATCGGCATATTGCCAATGCCTAAATATGATTCCGGCCAAAATGGATATTATCATATTATAAACACATACTGGGCGTCTTCTTTGGCGGTCCCCGTGACAAACAACAGATTGGATGAAACCGGGTTTATACTCGAAGCGCTATGCGCCGAGAGCAGATATACGGTAAGGCCGGCGTTTTATGACTATACGCTGACAAGAAAAATGATGCGTGACGAAGATTCCGTAGAAATGCTCGACATTGTATTATCCTCGCGCTCATATGATCTCGGAATGATATACAACTGGGGCGACGTGACCGGTATTTTCTCAAACATGCTCGGCAGGCAGGCTTTTACTTTCAGTTCCGACATTGAAAAGAAAAAAGACTCGATAGACAAGCAAATCAACAAAGCTATAGATAATTTTATGCAGAATAATTAGATTTGGTATGTGTGCCGCGAGATTGGCGGGATTATTGAAAGGAGGCTTTTTGATTTGCGGAAAACAAGAATCGCAGCTCTGCTGCTCGCCGTTATTTTGATTGCGGCGTCACCGGCTGCCGCGTATGGCGGCGGGCTCAACGGCTGGGCTTATGACGCGATAGAATTTACAGCCGAAAAAATGACAAAAGAAATAAAAATCGCGCTGATTGACACGGGCGTAAGCACAAAGCGGCTGAACCCGGAATTGGTCGAGCCGGGCAAAAATTACGTGTTTGAAGGCTCGAATACGGAAGATTTGAACGGGCACGGGACCCGCGTCGCCTCGCTGATACTCGGCTGCGCCGATGAAAAGGGCAGTTTGCCCCCGCTCGCCGGCAACGTCAGAATAATCCCGCTGGTCTATTACTCGCATTACGCTTCGGGCGTGCCCAAAAACGGCGGCGTCGGAGCGATATGCGCGGCGATTTATGACGCCGTCGATTTGTACGGCTGCAGGGTGATAAATATAAGTTCCGGCGTTGCGGCCCCGGACGACCGGCTTGCGGCGGCGGTCAAATACGCCGAAGAACACGATATTATTGTCGTTTCGGCCGTGGGCAACGATAATATACGGTCGCCGGGGAAAAAATATTATCCGGCGGCTTATGATACGGTGGTCGGGGTCGGCGCGGCGAACGAAAAATTGGAGCCGTCCGCGTTTTCACAGCAAAACGACGGCATGATAATTTACGCCCCGGGCGAAAATCTGAGCGTCGTATCCATAAAAAACAGCAGAGTTTTTGAAACGGTGAGCGGCACTTCATACGCGACCGCTTTTGTTTGCGCGCTCGCGGCGAATATGCTTGCCCGATATCCCGGAATGACGCCGGAGCAATTCAGGTCTGCGCTGACAAATTCATGCGCCGCCGACGGCAAAACCGCAATTGTCAGCTTCAGGAACGCGTTTGACTTTTATGAAAAAACTATACAAAATCAAAAAGAGGAAAAAAAGCATGAGTAACATGAGTAAATCGAGAAAAAAAATATCGCTGACAGTGACGCTGGCGATGATACTGCCGCTGATACTGCCGTTGTTTTTCGCGACGCCCGTCGGGGCGGCGGACATCACGCTTTACAGCCCCGCCACTTTGGCTTTGCCGGTCCTGAACAAAAAAATGCTCGAATCCGGCGGCGTATACAACAAATATGTAAAATGCGACGGCAAATATAATCTGATCGGGACGTTTGGCTATGGAGTCGATCCTTTGAATCTCAGCTATACGATGAAAGCGGACGTGCGCTCGCAGAGAATGCAGTACTCGACTGTAATTGTCACGGATCCGACCCTTGAACAGTTGAGGTTGGACGGTCAGCTCTCGGCAAATTTGCGGGCGTCGCTCACCAATGATTATCACACAAATGCCATCAACCACTTCGGCAACCATGTCACCTCGACGCAGCAAGCCGCCGTCTATCAGGACTTAAATTACAGGGACGGGCTTTTTATCGTTCTCAGAGAGCTCAAAAACGGCGACGCGACATATTCTTTGGGCGATTATGACCCCATAGAGAAAACGGGCTTTTACAAGCTCGGGTCAGCCGACCACCCGCAAAAGCAATACAGCTATTTGTATTTTAAGTCGCAGATCGCCACCGGCTGCGGTCACAGCTGCGGCACGACCAAGCTCGAAAGACCGGCTTTCGCCCTCGCCGATACGGTCGAGCCGAAGATCAAAAATATTTACACGTCGGCGTCGGCCGACTGCGCCGCTCCGGGGAAGACCGATTTTAATTTTGCCGATATAGGCAGTAAAATCTATTTTCACGTACAGTTCAGCGAATACATACGCTTTTCAGACAACAGCGCGAATCATTCGGATTTGAAGCTGAGAATAAATATCGCCTCTGTCGAATCAAACCAGTCCGACGGGACCATAGAAGCGAACCTGATTTCGCTGCAGGACAAATACATGACTTTCGAATATGCCATCCCGGCCGATTTCGGCGGACGCGCCGTCAATCACTTTATCAGCGGCTACGCGGGGATTTTTGACGGCTCCGGAAAGAACTGCCTGAACGGCGGCGAGAACGCCTTTGAACTCGTGCTGATAAATTCGCCGATCGAAGCCGGAGAGCTCGGGGGATACGGGCTGACCAGATCTCCCTCGCTCATCACGGATTTGGTCGGCAATCCAATTGCCGAGAGGGCGAGCGATTCGCAAAGCGTTTCCGCCGTCTTTACCCCTGCTGTAAGAACCTATCTTGATACCGTCATCCCCGTCGTCGAATCGGTCGATATGGACGTCATCAGCAAAGGCGCCGTTATTTCCGCGCCGGCTGAAAACGGCCGGACCGTGCGCTCGCATATCGCGCCGGGAGATTCTTTCAGGTTTACGGTGACTTTTTCGGAGGAATTAAAAAACGTCGCCGCCGCCGGCTTCACTGCGGGATTAAACATAACAGACGGCGGAAGCCCCGTCGAGGCTAAGGGCGCCAGGATAAATGAATTGGTCACGCCCAATAAATCCGACAAGACCCAGGTGATATTCGAGCTGTCGGTGGTGGGGGATACATGGGTTCCGGCAAGCGGTTATATAAAGATGATGTCGCTGACTTACAACGGAACCTTAACGGACCTGCGCGGCAACCTGTATAATCAGGCTGCGGAGATTTCGGACGATAAAATCGTCAAAAAGTTTTATGTCGACGTGGGCAAGCCGAACGTCACGACAAGCCTGACTCCTTCCGGCGGCGTTTACGCGCCGGAAAAAAACATCGGTGAAACCGGCTTCATATTCCCCTTCCAAATGTCTGACGACGCCCTGAATGCCGGCGGGATCATCGGCGTCGGGGACGTCGCCCTGACAGGCAAGTTCTATTATGAAGCAAACGGCGATTATCAATGGTTTCATTATTATGTGGGCACGGACAAAACGCCTCCCGAGGCAAGTAAATTGATCTACGGCAAAACCTTTAATCAAACCTATTCGGAAGCGGTGGATTACGGCAACCGTTTTATCCAGATGTCCGAAGCGGAATTGTACCTGCATGTGATTTTCCCCGAGGGCACCGATTTGGACAGCGTGACGCAAGGCGCGAAACTGCGCTTTGAGGTCTTGGACAATGCGGGCAATTCGGGCTCCGCCACTTTCCCGCTGGACGAAAATGTGATCGGCCAGGTCGCGGACCGCTTCGGACCGGGTTTTGCGCTGACAGGCGAAGACACGGACCCGTCAGCGGGAACAATGACCGTAACCGTCGATGTAAGCGATATAAACAAGGTAAACGCGACGGAGATATATTATTGTTTTTCCGGCTCGCCGATAAGCGATCCCTCTTCGATCACCGAATGGATTCAATGCAATGCGGGCAATACCGACCCCGGCACGGACAGCGAAACAATAAGGCTGACATTGACAAAAACCGGCCAGCCGCCGGACGGCGCCAATGTTTACCTGTATTTGAAAGCGCAGGACTGCGCCGCCGTGAAAAATAAGTCCTATTCGCAGGGGTTTTATTTCAATAAGGATCTCCGGCTGCCCCTGTACGACAGACTCTCCTCCACACAGTACGGCTCCGCCGTGCACGAAGGTCTCTGCGAGCAGCCTTTGGTGTACATAACAAGGCTTCGCGACCCGGTTTCCTACACCTCCATCGGCGACAGGAGATCGGCCGACGCGCTGTTCGTCGTTTCCGACCCGGACGACGATTCGGGCTGCAGCTATTTCGCCCTCGGCAAAGGCAACTTCAGCGACGTGAGTATGACGGCATCAGGCTTGACATGGTACAAAGGCATACTCGCCGAAAGCATACAAACGGGGAGCGCGATTTCGTTCACGGATGTTTTTGCAGCCGGCGCCGCGGGAGAATTGCCCGATTTGCTGAGCGGGAATTATTACGGTCATGTGAACGTGAAACTGCTCATCGGCTATGACGGCACAGACCCTTCGAGCGGTTCGGTTTCGTTCGAAGACGACAGATTTGAAGAGCGTGAATTTAATTTTATGTGCGCGGGAAACGCGGGCAGAGCCGTGCATGGGGTGAGCCTTGCCTTTGACGATCCCCTGAATTGGCAGTCGGAAGCCGACTGGGACCCGAACATAGATGCGCCGCAAAATTGTATCGACAGTTTGTCCGGTTATACATTTACCGTCGATATTTCCAATCTGCTCATGCCCGGCTGGAATATCGCCGACCTGAACCTCAATTCGTCATATATCTGGGTAGGGCGTTCCCCCGGACTTTCCGATATTGTGTACAGTTCCAATCTCGACGGCGCGCCGGGGTCCGTGTTCCGGTTCTCCATCAACGAGCCCTACAACCCCTATGCCAATTCGGATTATATGGTTCGGGTTTCCCTCGTATCAAAAACCACGGGGAAAACCGATGTATATAATTACGTGATACCGATGAAAGTTTCCCCGAATACCCCAATGGCCGGATTGTCCCGCATCACAAGCTCCTCAACTGTCATAAACCCCGCCATAACCGGACAAATCCCCTCCGGCGCGCAATACCGGGACGACTTTATCTTCGACGGCAGAGCCGCTTATTACGGGCACGACACGGCAAATAATAATACAAATTCATATACCGAACCCGTTTCTGCCATGATCGGCGCCTGGTCTGACGAAAATTTCGCCCGGACAAACAAAATCGCCTTCACAAAAGTGCCCGGCGCCGAAAAAGCGTTCGTCAAAGTCTGGAACGCCACCGACGAAATGCAGGACAAATCGGGCAGGGCCGCCGCGCGCTGGATTGCCTTGGACCAGAACAGCGGCGCGGGGGAATATATTGTCTTTGTGGGAGGAAGCTATGACGACAACAGCGGAAAATGCGTCCCCGTGAATGAGGGGGAAAATATCATCGCTTATGAAATCATGTATGAAAACGGAATTGTCAAATCGGGGGTCATATCGTTGTATGTGGACAATTCCGCCCCCGCTTTTGATCTGACGGTAACCGAACCCGCCGATAAAACCGTTCCGGCCGGCTCCGCCGATATTGCCATATCTGTGGCTTTGCGGGACTCTGCCGATTCTGCGGCATATTATTACGACCCTGTGATTTATACGGGCTCTTCGGGTTATTCCCGCTTCGGGATACACACAGAGCTCACGGAAAATGTTTACGCCGCCGGAAAAAACGGCGTACATTGGTTTTACGTGAAAGACTCGGCGGGAAATATAACTCTGAAAAGCATTGAAATAAAGACCGAAGATTTCACAATTGACAGCGCCGCGCCCGCGGTGAGCGGGAGCGCGGCTGCAGATGGCAATATGTTTGAGCTCAACTACACGCTGACGGATTCCGATATTTTTAACGGAATAGAGCTGATTTTCAACTATAATCCCGAATACGCCGAACGCCTGGGGCTTGACGATGGGGGCGCGATTTTCAACATCCCCGCTTTTGACGGCGATTCTTACTCGTGGGAAGCCGATACTCCGGTTGCCCACGGAATCTACGAGATCTATATTACCCGCTTTGGCAATCAGTATAATATCAGGCTTCGCGGCGTGTACAAGCACGACGAGACAAAGTTGGAATCGGCCGCCGAAGCGGTCACCTTCACCCTCGGCGCGAAGGACCGGGCCGGCAACGTGGGAACGCTGTCATTGGATATGACGCTTGCAAATACCAAACCGGCAATCTACCGCTGGCCTGGCAGAGGCGGCACATGGATGGCAATAACTGCGCAGTTTACCGCCCCCGTGGCAAACGTGACGCCGTTTACAGAGCCGCCAAACGGAAAATATTCAACCGACGGCCCCTATTTCGGGATATACCGCGACGGAGCATATGATATAAGTTTTACCGACGTGTTCGGGACTGCGTATATCCAGAGCTTCGACATACCTTTCAACGACCGCTATTTCTTCGGCGGCGGCGGATATGACTACGGTTTGGATATCAGCTATTCAACCGATCCGATAACGGGCAAAATATACTGTACCATCGGCGCGGTGGACGACCGGGTATTTTTCAATGTGTATCAATACGCGCCAAAAACACCCGTATCCGGATTGCCCGGAGTTATCCCCGGACCCTTTGATTTGTCCGAGCCCTGCGTAAAAACTTTTGAAGTCGACCCCGACAAAGATATATACGTCGATTTTTACGATATGCAGCGGCGTTACACAGACAACCAGTGGAGCCGGTATCTGTGGGGCAGAATCGGCAGCATCAACGGCGCCAAGCCGAAAGTCGAAGTAAAATGGTACTATGAGGAAACCGCATCCGACCGGCCTCCCGCAGGCGGCGAAACGACCGGCGGCGTCCGCGCGTTTTTGAGCAGCGACCGCGCCGTCACCGGAATAAACGGCAAAAACACTTCTTTCACTTTCGTTTACGGCGGGGAGGAGAGCTATACTTTCGAATATACCGACGCAGCCGGCAACACGGGAAGCCTTACGGTCAATCTGCCCCTGAAGATAATTCTGCCCGCCGTCGATTTGGGCGATGCCGACGCCCCGGACTATATCATGACGGTATTCGGCAAAACAGCCGTCAGAATGACGGAGCTTGATTCGTACCACAACGCCGCCGATCAGCGCGCCCCGCAGGATGTTTTCACGGGGCTGCCCTGGACGCAGGGATATTTGTTGAATTTTGACATAATAGACGCAAGCCCCGCGAGATTGTTTATACGAGCGCCAAACAGCGGCGGCGCTTTTGATTTCGCGGATTCAAGCGCTTCGATAAACGGCGTTGCGGTTCGCGGCAACCAGATAACGGTGAGCGACCCCGACGCGGAATTTGAAGTTGTTTTAATCGACCGGCAAAATAATAACGTGACAATAGCTTTTGGCAAAAGCCTGTGGAAAATGGACTTTACAGCGCCCTCTGCAACCGTGGAGATAATACAGACCGGATTCAACGAAGCGACGGCTTATGTACTGCTCACCGACAACAACCCCCCTCCCAATGAGCTGAAGCTGCTGTATCCGCCGGGGCTTGCGCCGAATGCGCAAGGCAAATACGTCATCGTATTCGACGAAAACAAATCAATCAATTTGCGTTTCGCCGATGAAGCGGGCAATGAGGGAATATATCTTCTCAATGTGTCTTCGATAGACGACAGGATTCCTTCCATATCAAACGAAGGCGTCACATGGTCGCCGTTCTTTATCGATTCCGCGGGCAGGGGCGACCCGACCAAACCGCCGGGACGCGCGGTAAACAGCGACGTTGCGGCGACAGTCAGATTTAATATGCCGATAACCGATGCAGAGGTGACCTCGCCGCTCGCCCCTGCCCCAAATGTGACCCTTGCCCCGAATCTGAGCAGTGTAGTGATAACTTTCCACGACCACGCGGCCCAAAAAATCACGATAAAATACACCGGTCAAAACGGAAGGGAGAATACGGCGGTTATCGATATCGGCGGCACCGAAATTGACAAGACCCCGCCGGGTGCGGCCGTTGCGGTCACTGGAGACCATTCGGCTTCGGCAACCGCGACGGTGACAGTGACCCCTGATGAAGATGTATATATAAATACCGGCGGCAGCACGGTTTACGGCCCGGCTAAACCGTTTGAAATAAAAATAAGCAAACGGGGCGCGTATTTTTGGCAGTTGGTCGATATGGCGGGCAATATCTCGCGGGTTGAAGCGAAGATAGAAAATATCGACGAAGAGCCGCCGCTTGTACTGCTTTATGACCTTCCCGAACCGGGCATTTGGACAAAAGGTCCGGTTATTTTCAAAGCGGTCATGAACAAAGCGGGCACAATCAGCTTCGGCGGCGCCGATTACACGGTCACAGCTCCCGTGGATGCGAACATGAACCAAAGAATCGACCCGGACGAATACGTCCCTGTCACGCTCACCATAACCAAAAACGGCAATTACTCCGTGACGGGCAAGGACAGCACGGGCAAAACGACCGTCGTTTATATCTCAATCAACTGCATCGACGACACGCCTCCCAAATTGGCCTTCAAGTCATCGGCCGTATCCGTTTTGGAAAGCGCCGGCCCGGCAGAAGTATGGGCGCTCTTAAACGACCCGGCGGGCTACAGCGCAAGCGACAACAACCCCGGCAACATCAGCGTGACGATTACAAACTATACCCAAGCGTCGCTGCCGGCGAAACCCGGGAATTATACTGTGGAATATATGGCAAAAGACGGCGCGGGCAACGAAAAAAGAGTAAACCGGACGCTTAAAGTGATTTCGCTCGACGACGTGGCGGTTATGCTGAACGGAGTTATGACTTACAGCGAAGATATAGCGATCTTGGACAGCGTCAATGTCAAAATGGAAATCGCGAGTTTGCCCGAGGGCATAGGCGAGCCGTATAAAGTATATCTCCGCTCCGGGCGCTGGACGGCCGCCCAGATGAAGACCGGCGGCGATTTGATCGCGGGTACCGATTTCACCGTGAGCAAAAACAAAATTTACACCCTGTGCATAATAACGCAGAGCCGCGGAACATATTTAACCTACCTATATGTGGAGTAAAGAAATTTGAGGTGCAGATGATGAAAAGAGCGATTGTCAAAATAAAGAAATTGGTCAGCTGCCTGCTCGCCGCGGCGATGCTTGCCGGGCTTCTGCCCGCATTGCCGGCGAAGGCCGCCGGCGAAACATATACCCTCGGCGACGGTTTTATCGAAGTTGCGGTGTCGGGCGACAACGGCGGGTTCTCCATCCGCACAGTCGAGGGCGACAAACTCATAAAATCCGACAACAACAAAGATTTGCTGCACCGGTTCGGGCAGTTTGACACCTCGTTTACTTCTTTTGAGGTCACCTACGCGAACCGAGCGGGAGCCGACAGGGTCAAAGAATATCTTTTCGGCGGCAATTACAGCTTCCTCGGGCTTGGCGGCAATAATATCGAAACCACGCGGGACGCCGCGGGCATTGAAAGCAAATGGACAGTCGCCGGCCTGACGTTTACTCAGCGCATAGAACTCGTAAATCAGGCGGCGGCGGAACACGGCATGGTTTTTATCTCTTATCAGGTGGCAAACGGCAGCGGCGAACCCGTAAGCGTAAAAGCCCGCGTTCTGCTCGACACCGCGATGGGCAGCCAGGATTACGCCGTCTATGAAGTCGCCGACAGATTCGGGGTATACCGCACAATCGAAAAAGAGCGCGTCATCACCGCCGCCGACTACATACCCGCCAATTTTTTCGCTTACGACGACAACAAGGCGCCTTCCGTCACGGCGTATACCGTGAACAATTCGGGCTCGATGCCCTACCAGATCGCGTTCGGCCATTGGAACAGCCTTGCATCCGCGTTATTTGACTTCACGCCGGACGGCGCCCTGACCTTTACAAACCAGTACAACGACAAGTACCTGACCGCCGACAGCGCAGTCGCGTATTATTACGAAATGGGGACAAATATAGCGCCAAAAACCGAAAGCGGCATAATATCTACATATTACGGCGTGTATTCAAACCGGCAGGCGGCGGCGGCCGACAGCGTGGCGGTCAACCTGACCGCTCCGATTGAAATGGCGCTTGCGGCGGATAAAAAGACCTATGAGCCGTCAGAGCCCGGACTTATGCAGGGCGTCTTCAGCGTGCAGACGCAAATCAACAACTTTGTTTCGGGCGCCGCCAAAGATATCGCCGAAGTCACCGTCGCCGCTTATGCGTCAAACGGAATCACGCCGCTCGACGAAAAAGGAAATCCGCTGCCGGAGGAACCCACATATTTGAGGCCTTATACGGCGCAGTATTTTGATTTCAAAGTCGGGGCGACACAGACGAGAAGATTTTATTTCAAGGCAGACGTCGGGGCCGAGACGGCTTACCGCAAAGTCGAGATACGGGTCTTTGACACGAGCGCGGACAAAAATCTGACCCAGCAAAATATTATAGGCTCCCGTTATTTTTATATCCTGTGCCCCGGCGGCGACGGCAAACTGCCGGAGGTCATATTTACCGGCGCAAGCCCGCAGATCATATATACCGAAGGCACGCGCCTTCTGCACCTCACGGGAAGAAATTTCAATCTGCTCCGGTCGGATGGCGCATATAACCTGCGCGCTTACAGCAAAACCGACCCGTCCCTGTTTTTTGACATACCCTATGAGCAGATAACTTTTCCGCCCGACCAAAACGGCGCGAATATCATGGATGTCGCGGTTACGGAGCCCATGCCCACCGGAACTTATGAGCTGGTCTTCGACTGGACGGGGGTCCCGCCCGCCGGAATCGACAGGCGCATGACCGCTCCGGCATTGAATTTCGCGGTGAGCGGCGACCTGCGCTATAAAAACGATTATTACGGATTGGCTGCGGTCGTGCAGTTAAAGGGGAAAACCGGAGCAAACAGCGAATATACCGTAAAGACATATACAAACGAGGACAGTTTTGCCGCCGATAAGGCGAATTACGAAGAAGTTCTGTTGGTTTTCCGCGGCTCTTTCGACGTCGAAAAAAGAGATGCGAACGGAAATCCGGCGAAACTGACCGCGGCCTCCGTCAAATCGGACGACGGCAAAGGAAATGTAAAAGTGCAAAACACGGTCACGGTGAACAACTGCATCGACTTTGAGAACGGCACGGTCACCATTGAGAAAAACGACAACTCGATCACCGTGGATTTTGACGGCGACTTGTTCACTTCGGTAAAACGCAGCAAGATATGGAGCGGGAAATCGACGTTTACGGAAATCAAAAACGGCACGGAATTTAATTTGGTGAGATATAATACCGAGGGAGAACTGCTCAAAGGCGAAAAGACACTGCCCGCCAATCAACAGGGCAAGCCGATAACGCTTTTGTGGCCCTGCGGTTTGTCGCTTGCGCAGACGATAAGCGGCATGGCGTTCAACATGATGTTCGGCGCGATGGGCATTGTGTACGATTATGACTTCAATAACGCCGCCAACAAAGAAATGACTTTTTTCGCAGTCGACGAAAACACGCCCGTCAAAGGCTATGTCGTATCTTTCTCGGCGAGCCTCGATCTGAGCTTCTTGGTGCCTGGCGCGAAAAAGGCGGGCGACGACGGCGGCTGGAAAAAGATGCAGGAACAATTTTCCGCAATAGACCAGAACGGCCAGGAAATGCGCAACCGCTGGAACGGGCTGGATTTCACCGGAAATTACATGAATAAAGACGGCGACGAAGAAGTCGAGGACGAAAAAGTAAAGGGACAGGCGAGCGTGATTGTGCACAATATACTGTACGGCTGCAACGAGGGGTTCATGGGATTCAACTTCACCGTAAAGCTGACGCTGCCGCCCTATTCTTCTTCAATGCCGACTCTGAAAGGCGAATTTTCGCTGAATACGATAGGCAGCTGGGCTGCGGGATTTGAGGGCGAGGGCAAATTCGGTTCTCTGCAGATAGAAGCCGCCCTCGGGCTCAAAAGCCACAACAACATTCCGGTCCCCGACAAGCTGTATTTCTATATCGGCGGCTTTGAGCCGGGGATAAATATCGACGGCCACGGCGTTGTCTGGATAACGGGCGGGGGCGGGGGCTTTGACAATCTTTACGACACCATCTTCTGCGCTTCGGATGTGCCGCCGCTGAAACTGATGCTGAGCATCTCTTTTGATATTCTGAAAGTGCTTCAGGCGCGCGCGGATCTCACGCTGAGCCTTCGCGGCATTAGCCTTAAGGCGAGTGATATAGGCATCAAGGGCATAAAAGAGCTCATCGTATTCAAAAAAATCGCGCTGACATTCGAATGGTACCCGAAATTTTATTTCATGGCTTCGGCAAACGCCGATATTCTGAAGATTATCAGCGGTTCCGGTTATATCGTCATTATACAGGACGACGCTTACAAGGCGTTCTTCGAGTTTTTCCTCAGGGCGATGGTGTCTGTGCCGGAATGCGTCCCGATAGTCGGCGGAATGACCGTCGGCGGCGTGGATCTGGGCGCGAACAACAGCAAGATATGGGGCGCGCTGACAGTTATAGGGATAAAGCTCGGCGTCACTTATCACTGGGGCGGCGACGTCGATTTCGGCACGGGCAGCGACGTCAAGCCGACGTTCCCCGATTTGTTGGACTATCCCGTCGGATACGACGAAAAAACGGGCGAAACTCTGTATATGCGCTTGGGCGGCAATGTCGGCATAAGCTCGATGGCCGAAATCATCGAAGACGGGAATTTCGACGCCTCGCCGCGCCTTTTCGGAATTGGCGACTTCATAAAATCCAACGGCGCGAAAACATCCCACAGGGTGGAGCTGGCCTCGTATGCGGGCGAAGCGCGCGCGCTCACTGTGAGCTATATGGCAGATGATAAAACCCACGCCAAAACGCTTGCCTCTCAGATTTCGTTTGATCCCCCGCTGAGCTTGATACATTACGGAGATGACCCCGATTCTGCCAATGCTAATTTGAGCTACGACGAAAATACAAAAACGGCGATGCTGAGCATGGCCTTCACCGACGGAGCGGCGGCTGATTTTGACGTAACGACGCCTGTATCGGCGGATTTGATCATATATGACATCGCCGCCGTGCCCGAAATCAATGCCCTGGGCATAACAGGTGTTGCCGGCGGAAAAATAGATATCAACTGGAGCGGGTCGTCAAATCTCGGCGATCTGGACTATGTCAGCTTTTACTTCACAAAAAATGCCGGCGGAGAACCGGGCGAAGAAGATTATCTTCTCGGCGCTTTGGAAACCGGCGCGGATATAGAGGCAGGGACGGCGCAATTTGAACTGCCGGGAGAGCTCAAATCCGGAAATTATTACCTCCGGGCGGTATATTCGCAGACAGACGTCGTAAACGGCACAATCGCGAGCGCCGGTAACTTTGCCCATGTAAATGCAAACCAGCCCTCAAATCCGTCGGGCGTGGCTATGACAAACAGCGGCGATTTGAATTTCACCGTGTCGGCTGCAAACAGCGGCGGCACGGATTATGACGGTTATATAATCAGCCTATACGAAGATGACGGCACGCCGACCGATTTCGCGGGGGTTGTCTTTGAAAAAGATGAAAACGGCGCTTTGCCGGTTATGCGGCTGGGCGGCTCGTATCAGGCGTCAGGCGAAGATGAAGAGGGAAACCCCGTCACAAAACAGATCGGCCTTATCGCGGGAAAAGCATATAAAGCCGGAATAATCGCGTATAAGTATGTATATGAAAATCAAGGCGATGGAGAACCGTCATATGCGGTCCTCAGCGATGAAGTCTTTTCGCCCGGAGTTGTTTTAAAAGCGCCTACTCCGCCAAAAGTCGGGTTTGTAAACGCGACGGGCTTTAAAAGGATTGATTCCGTCGAAACCTTTGCGGTGAGCGACGTCGTGTTCAACGTCACGTCGGATGTGCCCGTCACCGGAGCCTGGACACTTGACGGCGCCGAGCGGGGCGATATAGGCGCGGCGCCGGGAAACTCTGCGGCTATATCCCTTTTTGGCCTCGACGACGGCGAGCACACGATAACCGTCAGGGGGACTGACGGCGAGGGCGACGGCTTCTATATCTCCAAAACTTTCGCCATAGACACAAAACCGCCCAAACTCATGCTGTCTTCACCCACAAACGGCAGCTTTTTCGGCGAGGACGGCAAGCTCGTGATAAGCGGAATCACGGACCCCGGAACAAAACTTTATGTCGCCGTGAGCGGAAATACAATAATCGACGGGGCGCCGGTTGCGGCCATTGACCCGATCAGCGGGGAATTCGGCCTGACTGTTTCGGTGAATTCATCCGTTACCTCGCATAACGTGCAGATTTCCGTAAGGGACGAAATGGATAATTATCACGAGGAAAACCTGATCGTCGTAAACAGAGGGCTCGGCAATATCGCCTCGCTTTCGGTATATATGGACAACAAAGCGCCCAAAGCGGGAAACCATCTTGAAATCGGCGCGCAAGGGGCGTCGGCGCAGCTCTCGCTCGCCGCGACGACGGCGAAAGGCAATATATTCCTGCTCGACAACAGCTTGGTTGAATGGTCGGCAAACGCGGTCGAGGGAAACGCGTCAGTTGACGCAAACGGCATATTGTCGGTCGGAGCAGGCAGCATGGGCATTGTCACCGGAAAATTCTATGTATCCCCGACTTTGGACGGCGATTCAAACTTATCCGCGGCAATGACCGCCTATGCAACTTTCGGCGAGGCACCCGCAGAAGACAACAATAATAACAATAATAACGGCAATAACAATGTCATCATCAGTCCGCCCGAATCAGAAACCGAAACCGCGCCCGCAGCCGATGATGATACAAATGAAGTTGGAGACGCGCCTGTTGCAAACGTAAACGAAATAAGCGCAAAGGCGGGAGAGCTTGTATTTATGAATTTGCCGCAGGGCGCAGATGAAAATATATTCGTCGCCTACTATTACGCCGGAGGGATAAAGATTTATGTGAAAATGAGCGCGGTCATAGACGGAAAGCTGTATTTTGTCGCGCCGGCCGACGCCGTATATTATTTCGAAGAAAACAAAATAGAATTTGCCGACACGCCGGGACACTGGGGCAAAAATTATATCGACTTCGCAGCGGCGAGAAGGCTGTTTATCGGCGTTTCAACGACAGAATTCGCCCCCGAGGGCACCATGACGCGCGGCATGTTCGTCACCGTGCTCGGAAGGCTTGCGGATATAAATGAAAAAGACTATACGACAAGCGCGTTCAAAGACGTCGAGGCGGGATCATGGTATGCGCCCTTTGTGACATGGGCGGCGGAAAACGGCGTCGTCCTCGGTTACGGCGACGATAACTTCGGCCCGGAAGATTTTATAACCCGTGAGCAAATGTGCGCGATGATAAAAAGATATCTGGACTTTGCCCCGTATTCGCTGCCGGCTGCGGGAAATGCCCCGGAGTTTCACGACCGGTCCGAAATCAGCGGCTGGGCATTGGAAGCCGTGCTGTACTGCCGGAATGCGGGGCTTGTGCAGGGCAGGGACACGGGAAAATTCGACCCGCGGGACAATTTGACCCGCGCGGAGGCGTGCGCCGTGTTTGAGCGCCTCATAAGGGCGATATTGGAAGAATTTATTCTCGCGGCCTGAGCCTATATTTAAGCCGAATTTAAAACATTTGCCCTTGGCCTTACATTTCGCAGAGCCCCTTTATATACTCGAGCCGCGCGATTTGGCTTATCCATTTTTCCGGGATGGCGTCATAGCCGTAGTATATTCCGGCAAGCCCCCCCGCGACGGCGGCAACCGTATCTGTGTCCTCGCCCAAGTTTACAGCCTTTAAAACGCAGTTTTCGTAGCTGTCGGAATTTAAAAGACACCAGAGGGCCGCTTCGAGCGTGTCCACGACATATCCGCCGCTTTTTATGGCTTCATTTGGCAAATTCATGAAATCATCGTCGAAAATCCGATTATAATGCTTTAATTCGTCGGCATATCCGTCTCTGTTTTCATAATGCCTTTTCGCCTCGCGGATACCCGAATATATCCCGCTCTTTAAGTCGGGCGCCTCAAATAAACTTGTGGCGATTGAAAGATATATTCCGCAGGCTATATGGCTTCTTTGATGCGCGTGGGTCAGCGACGAGACGTCGTGGATAATTTGAAACGCTTCGTCGCCGGCTGTAAAATCGGCTCCGTATGACGCATAAAGATAAAACGCGAGCGGCAAAATCCGCATCAGCGACCCGTTTCCGTTGTCATGTTCAAATATACCTCCGCATTCGAGCGGCTCGGCCCCTCTGGCAAACCGGGCCAGCGCTCTCCTTGTGTTTATTCCGACGTCAAACACTTTGCCGTACGGGGTATATTCGCCTTTTTTTGTCCACGATATAAATTTTCGCATAATATCGGCGTAATCGAGGCCGTTTTTCAAGCTGTCCAACAGGCAGAGCGTCATGGTCGTATCGTCGGACCATGTTCCCGGCGGCTGACTGTATGTCCCGTATCCGCGCATATCCGTGACAGGGCTGTATTCAAGCGCTTCACGGCTTGTGAACTCTACCGGAACCCCGAGCGCGTCGGCGACGCACAATCCGATCACTGCGCCCAAGACTTTTTCTTTTAATACGGCCGTATAGGAATTCAAATACTTTTTGCCTTTACTTTTTTCATGTTCCGACAATCTGAATTCCTTTTTATCGGCTTTATCGGCGGCCTCGCTTATCGGAACAATGGCGAAACTGCCGGTTTCGAGGCATATTCCAACGACCAAGTCGCAATCCCTTTCCGTACATGCGCGCCTTTTTTCCTTTATACCCGAAAACGGATGGATATGCCATGTGTTTACAGTTCCGTTTTTTAAATTTAATGCTTTTACCTGCACCCTGTATGAGACAGGATATTTTTCCGCGATGAAATCGTAGCGCGCGCTCATGTTCGGAACGGATACCGTAAAGCCCTGTTTCATAAATATTTCCGCCGCTTTCAGCTCGCGCAGGGCTCCGAATTTCGCCGATTCCCGATATTTGATATTTTCCGCCATTTTTTGCTTCCTCTTTTCAATTATTCCTGAATTTTTTGGCGGCTTTGTACATGGCGTCAATATTTTCCGGGGGCGTATCATCTTGCAGATTGTGTCCGGGAGCGATGATATATCCGCCGTTTTTGCCCATTATACCGATGATTTTCCCGACTTCGGCGAATACTTCTTTCGCTGTGAGTTTCGGCAGGATATGCTGCTCGTCTATGGCGCCCCAGAATATTATCTTTTCGCCGAACGCTTTTTTCAACGCTGACGGCTCCATATCCTTCGCCGTGACCTGCACCGGATTCAATATATCCGCGCCCGCCTCGATCAAATCGCCGATCAGCGGAAATACCGCCCCGCACGAATGCAGTAAAATTTTGGCGTCCGTTCTCTCGTGGATAAATTCGAAAATCTTTTTATGATACGGTTTTATAACTTTTCTGTATGTTTCGGGGGAAATCTGCGGCCTGTCCTGCATGCCCAGATCGTCGGCGTACCCTATCGCCTGGACATATTTGCCGACGTGTTCGAGATAATTTTTGAAAAACTTTTTCTGCAGTTCCAAAAGTTTATCGTAAAGAGCCGTTATAAATTGCGTGTTGTCGATTAAATCGCACGCCAGATTTTCATATCCCCGCAATTTTTGCGAGGTTTCATAAAATCCGGGCACTCCGAAATCCGCGACAAGCGCGTAACTGCTGTTTTCGTATAAATCTTTCGCTTTGTCTTTGATTCCGTAATAAAGCTCCGGATCGTCGGGGTTTGGCAGGGTCATACGCTCAATATCGGATATACCGGCGTTTTGCATGGGATTATATATGACGTCAAAATACTCGTGGGGTTCCGCTTTCTTGAATTTCATGCCGAAACCGTTTTCAAATACGCCGTTTGTTATATGGGGTTTGGCGCCGTTCAGCGATATTCTTCTGAAATCGGATTCGAATTTTAATTTGAGTTGTTCGCACGGTTCGACGGTCCCCATGGTATAATCGATAATTCTGTCGCTTTCGGCGTCCTGTATCCCGAAATGATTTTTGAGTTTTATATGCGCGTTGTAATCCATGCACGTCACTACCGTCGCTCCGAAGTCCACCGGAATTTTGTCCGTTTCCTGCCGGTTAAAAGTTTTTATGACTCTTTCTCTTGAATTCATTATAAGCGCCTCAGCTCTTCGCAGCGGCTCCGGAATGCGTCTATTTCGTCTGCGCCGTCCAATATGCCGATGACAATGTCGACTGTTTTTGTCTCGTTTGGCTCGATGTATTTTAAGGCCCCTCTTTTTCTGTATTCGCTTCTGCCGACGCTCTCGCAGTTCGCGGGCTCCAGACCCACCACGTAATCGCCTTTTGACAGGCGTTTCCACTGCATGAAATTGGGGAGCTGGTTTTTATCGAATTCCACATAAAGCCCGTATTCGAGTTTTTTGTTTATCACGGCCGCCTGCGTTTTGCCGCCGGCGTCGCCGAGCTCATGCTTATACACATACTGCGCGCCCTCGTGGAGCGGTACGGAAAAATCATTATAGGTGTCGGGGAAATCCGCCGCTTCTTCAGAGCCGGCAATGCCGAGCGTGGGTAAAATCATCTCGCTTGTTTCGTCCAGCAACGGGTATCCGGCATTTATATGATAAAGAATCATAAGCGGGCGCGAGACGAATCCTTCATTTGCTATTTCGTCGTGGATGCAAAGCGTTTTTGCGCCGAGACTTGTCGTGATCGTTCTTGTAAGCGAAAGATTTTCGGCGTGCAGGGCGGCCTCGCGCATGCGCCCGGAGGCGTGTATGATATATTTGCCGTCTTTATCCCATGCCGCGCCGTATGATACCGCTTCCGCGCCCGTGTTGCTGATTCTGCCGTGAAGCCCGTGGTGAACCTCGCCCAGCTGCGCGTCGTCGTCGTCGCAGGCCCAGCCCACGTTGGATAAGCCGCATGTGGTCAAAAGACCGCCGAAAAACCCGCGCAGCCAGCCCATGCCGCAGGGCTCGTAGGCGTCGGCGGAAGCGATTCCCGCTTTTGTTATAAAGCTCACCGGCACGCCTTTGTATCGCGCGTGGGCGATATCCATGCCGCGCCCGGGAAGCACGCAAAATTCGAGCCCGCCGCCCGTTGTTATATCCAGCGCTTCGACGTCCCGCGCGCGGCCGTCGCAGATAAACGACCGGCGGACTCCGGCAATCTGGCTCATATTGCCCACATAAGACAATATACTGTTTTTGTCGCACTGCGTTTTAAATTCGTTCATAAATAAAACAACCTCCGGATTTTATTTAAATTTTCATGACTGACGCCGCCGCGCCGCGGACGGCTTTTACGATATCGTTTGCCGCTTTGAACGGGTCTCTTTTGACATATATCGTCTGCCCGTAGTTGTCCATAGCCAAATTGTCCTCCACAAAAGTCGCGACCATTATTCCGGTCATATCGCCGATTTCCGAAAACAGGTTTTTATAGTATGTTTCCGGATCTGCCGGGGCGGCGTCCTGTATTTCGACAGTCAATTTACCCCTCGCGGCCTCGCACAGTTTGGCAAAAGCGGTATTGTTTCCCATAGGCGAATTGTTTACCGCCGTGACGCCGCGCATGTTTTTGATATTTTCGAGCTGGTGCGTCCCGTTTCCGCAGTAATGCAGATGCCCGCCCCCGAAACGCTCGAATATATCGCTGTAGCAGGGCAAAACAAATTCGGCGTATAAACCGCCGCTCACAGACACGAGATCGTCGTCGGACAGCCATACCCCTCCTTTGGGCGTCCACACTCCCTGCAGTCCGTTTGAACATCCGAAAGGTTCGCCGGTTATCTCTTTTTGAACTTCGACCCATTTTGCAAAACTTTCGCATATCAGCGACATCAAATCGCGGACCGCTTCCGGCTCGTCGTACATCCAGTAAAACAACCTGTCATATCCGCATAACTGCGCCGCGGTGCTCAAAGGGCTGTTCAAATCGGTATATCCCACGGGAATATCCCCGCGAAGCGCGGCATACTCCATGAATTCCAGCACCTTGGGCATATATCCGCTGCCGTGCGGATCGGGCCGTTTCAGCTTCGCTATATCCCCGACATTTTCAATGACGGTCGAAACCACTCCGGGATCGTCTCCGTCGCCGGTCGCGGGCCTGATCCTGCAGCCGAACGCCGAAGCGAGCACCCCCGTGCCGAACCACGGCATAAAATACGGCACGGTGTCGTCGTCGACATATTTTAAATGCTGCTCAAAGCCGTCCTGCTGAAATTTCAGCATTTCTGCCGGATCTTCCCAGTATGCTTTAGGGCGCCTGTTGTTTCCGAATCCGAAAAAACAGGGAGTCTGGGCCAAAACCGGAATATCCCCGGGCGTTTTCGGCGGAATTAAATCCATAGTCCGCTTTATTTTCGATTTCCGCGCGGTCAGGTCGAAACCTCTGAAACTTGTGAAATTATCCGTCATATACATACTCTCCCGCAGAATGCTTTTATACTTTGAAAATAATTTTGAAAAATTGCTGCTCGCGTTTTGCTATCAAGTGAAATACCTCTATAATCTGCGGCAGGTCAAAATAGTGCGTGATCATGCCCTGCGTCTTGATTTTGCCCGCTCCCATAAGTTCAATCATATCCCTGTAATCCGCGGGAGTGTACATCGTAGTGCCGGACAACCTCAGCTCGTGCTGAACAAAATCGGGCAGCAGCGGAATATCGTATCCGTTCTGCAAAACCCCGACTATGACCACCCTGGTTCCCCTGCGCGCCATTTGGAGGATATCGTTGAACACCTTGCCCTTTTCCCCCACGCAGTCGAAAAATACGTCCGTCTTTTTAGAGCCGCCGCACAGCCGGGCGAGCCCGTCGTCGAGACCCTCGCGCGATACGTCGATTATGCCGTCCGCCCCCAGCGATTTCGCGAGCTGCAGCCGCTTTGGGTCCATATCGGCGATATATACTTTTTTTGCCCCGAGCGCCCTGCACGACTGCATGCAGAAATTTCCTATCGGTCCCGCGCCGATCACCAGAATTGTGTCGTCAGGTGTTATTTCCCCGCGTTTTGCCGCGTGATAGGCGACGCAGGCGGGCTCGACCATCGCCGCGTCGTCCATGGACATGGTGTCGGGAATGGGTAAAACCATCTCTTTGGGCATCGCTATGTATTCGCAGTGCGCGCCGTCGGCTTCCGCCCCGGTGCACCGGAGCGATTCGCAGAAGTTATAAATCTCGTTTTTGCACGCCTCGCATCCGCCGCAGACCAAATGCGGTATCACCGCCACTCTTGTCCCGACTGCCAAAGCGTCTGCCCCGCTCCCAAAAGCGGCGACCGTGCCGGAAAATTCATGGCCCATGACCACCGGATACTTGACATACGGGTGTCTGCCGAAATAGATCGTCGGGTCGGAACCGCATACCCCGATGCGCTCGACTTTGATCAAAATCTGATCTTCAAGAGGCGTTGGAATGTCGCATTCCCCCAAAACGATATGTTCCGGCGCGGCAAGCGTCGCCTTGAGCATCTTTTTCATGTTTTTTCTCCTATTCCGCCCTCACTGTTTTTATATTGGCATACTTGCAAAACAATTCGAGGGCGTCCGCGGCTTTTTCGTCGCGTATCAGAACGCCGTGGTGTATAACCCCCGCATCGATCATTTTGCGTTCCCAGTCTTCTATGTCCTTGACTTTCACCCAGCCGTATGAACCTCTGACAAACGGTTCTATATCGACAATCTCGCCCGTGCCGATAAACATGGTGTATTCTCCGCCGTATTCGACGAGGCGCAGGCATGTGACTTTTCCGGGCGCGATATTGAACTCGACGGTGCCGTCGCAGTTGTCGCTCCACACCGCAAGGCGTTCGTTTTGCATGAGTTTCACGGAGCAATTGCCCGCGCACTGGCTCGGGGCGGCGTTTCCGCAATGCCACGCAAGCCAGCAGTTGTCTTCCGTCGGGTGCAGATCCGTCCAGTCGATAAATACAGGCGGCGTTTTTTCAAGTCCCGCGGCGTATGCCGCAAGCATACTCGACGCGCCGAGTACATCGACTTCACACGCCGTGATATAGCCCTGGTCGTTTAAGCGCGCGAATGTCGAACAACCCGCGATGCCATATTTTGTCTGCAGCATTTCCCAGCAGCAGACGGCCATACAGTCCGCGCCGAGTTCGTTATATATGCGTTTCAATGCGACTTCGTATTTGGCGATGAGCGGCAGCTTTTCTTTTTTCAACAGACATTTCGCGCCTTGTTCAATCTGTTTGAGCGTGTCGGCGACTTCCGGGTCATCGTCTTGGATTTTGTCCATTTTGTCGAATACCGTGGCCAAATCCATCGGCCTGAGCATCTGCCCGAATTGCCTCTGGAAGTTTTCTTCGCTGAAATACTGCGATTCAAAAAGCAAAGGACGGGTCCCGAGCTGTGCTATTTTTGCCTGCTTAAACGATTTTAAGGCATACATCGCGCGCGTGAAATTCGCGTATTCTTTGACAAACCGTTCTTCTTCGGGGTTGCATGTCAGTATGTGAGTGTATGTAAATCCCCTGCGTTTTATCGCCGAAACCGTCATAAACTGCCCGCACCAGTTGTCCGTCGAGCGGTTCCCTTCGCTCGATATCGGGCCGGAACGGGTGCAGAAATGCAATATCGGCAAATCTTTTCTCATCTGTGAGAGAACTTCCCCGACGGCGACTTCCAGGCCGAAATTCATATTGCCGATGACCAGCGCGTCTATATTTTCGCTCAAAAACAATTCGGCGGCTTTTTTGCCGTCCTCGACGGAACCCACAAGGCCCCCATCCGTCAAATCTTTCCCCGGCACGATGATTTTCGCGGCGCCGGCCTTCTCCATTGCGGCAATGCAGCGGTCGCGCATCTTTTCGGCTAAGGGACCCGTGTGCAAATTCCCGTCCCATGACTCCCAGCTCGACGGGACAAATCCTATTTTTAATTCTTTCTTCATAATTTTATATCATTTTCCCTTTCTTTAAATTTGGGTTTGATCGCTAAAAGAACGGCTCGGACGGATTGTTGTTTTGGGAATGTTTTTCGCTCAATACCGGGCTTCTGACGTCGCGCAGCTGATTTTGGAGGTTTATCATATCGTCTATCCAGGCCTGCCTGCAGTCGGTCCCGCGCCCGGACAGGATATACGGCTCGCCGCCCACAATCCTGGTTTTTCCGTCTGTGCCCGGGTATTCGGTGAATATATTTATTATGCCCGCGTTGGTGGCTGAAGCTATTTTGGCAAAACTGGGATTGATTCTTTCTTTGCTGTTTTTGTTTATATCGGAAATGGTCCCCTGGGGAAAGATCAAAAGATGATGGGGCCCGCTTGTATCCTTTAAGTGTTTGCAGCACTCCATATTCACTCTTATATTGTGTTCTTTGGCCGATTTCTTTTGAGCTTCGTCCAAACCGGCAATTTCAACATCCCGGTAAATCCCGACAATATCATATTTGTGCAGGCGCAAAAAGGCCATCAGCTCCCCGTTGGCCGCCCAGTCCATTTTGGCTATTATTTTGATTTTCGGATGGAGCAGCCCCAAGATGATGCCGTCAAAATCGCTGATATGGTTGGACAGCAAAACATAGTTCTTCTCCTCCAAATCCGGAAAACCGGTTATTTGGATGCCGAATAATTGAAATATCCCCTTTTTCCAGTCTTCCGTCACATAAGGGTTCAACCCGGATTTTTCAAAATACGGCAGCAAATTGTCTTTTAGATGCCGGACAGCTTCCGAACCGCTGAAACTGAGCGGCTGAAGATCATTTTTTGAATCCATATACTCTCCCGCCATTATAATATCTGTTAAGCGGTATTGTAGCACATTATTTTCAAATTGTCAACAAATTTATTTTAACTTTTTACGCCCATGTCCTTTTCGCGGATTTCGACGCGGCGGATCTTGCCGTTTATGGTTTTTGGCAGTTCACTCGCGAATTCTATCACCCGCGGATATTTATACGGAGCGGTGTTCTTTTTGACGAAATCCTGCAGCTCTTTTACAAGCGCTTCCGAGGGTTCGTAATTTTTCGCGAGCACGACTGTCGCCTTGACGTTGAATCCGCGTATCGGGTCGGGCACGCCCGTCACGGCCACTTCAAACACGGCGGGGTGTTTTACCATCACGCTTTCAACTTCAAAGGGGCCGATGCGGTAGCCCGACGATTTTATGATATCGTCATTTCGCCCGATATACCAAAGATATCCCCCTTCATCGCGGTATGCCGTATCGCCGGTATGGAACAGGCCGTCATGCCATGAGTTTTTTGTAGCTTCTTCGTTTTTGTGGTAACCCATATACAGCCCCACGGGGCGGCTGCCGGGGGATTTCGCCGAAAGGCAGATTTCACCCGTCACGCCGGGGGCCGCTTCGCATCCGTTCGCATCGATTATTGCTATATCATATCCGGGAACGCTCAGTCCCATCGCGCCGGGGCGGGGTTCGCTGAAAGGGTACAAAACGGCGCAGCACACGGTGGTTTCCGTCTGCCCGAAACCCTCATATATCTCAAGCCCGGTGAATTCCTTCCATTTTTTGAATAAATCCTGATTCAAGGCCTCGCCCGCCGCGCAGCTGTGTTTCAGGCTTGACAAGTCATACAATGCCGTGTTTTCCGTCAGTTCCTGCATTAGCATGCGGTACTGCGTCGGCGGGGCGCAAAAGGAAGTGACATTGGCTTTCGTCATCACGGTGAGGATATCCTTTGGATTGAATCTTTCAAAATCATATGTCAGCACCGCGCACTCCCCGAGCCATTGCCCGTACATCTTGCCCCAGAGCGATTTGAGCCATCCGGTATCCGAGATTGTGAAATGCAAGCCGCCTTTTTCGACCCTGTGCCAGAACACGCCCGTGGCCAAATGGCCGAGCGGGTAAGTGAAATCATGGGCCACCATCTTCGGATAACCCGTCGTGCCGGAGGAAAACGACATGATCATCATGTCCGTGGCGCGCGTGGCCCCCTCATTTTCCGGGCGTTCCCAGAGATCGGAGGCGGTTTCCAGCCCCGCTTCGAAATCGAGCCAGCCGTCGCCCGCTTTTTTGTGTTTTGTGACCGCTTTGAGCTCAACTGTCTTATATTCGCCCATGCCGGCGTCGAACGCTTCGGTGCAGTTGTTGTCCCCGGTTATCACCGCCATTTTTATATCGCCCGCGTTGCAGCGGTATATATAATCGTCTTTTGTGAGCAGATGCGCCGCCTGGACGGCGACCGCCCCGATTTTATGCAGAGCCATCATGCAGTACCAGAAAAGATAGCTTCTTTTAAGCACAAGCATGACGAAATCGCCTTTTTTTATGCCGAGCGAGCGAAAATAATTCGCGGCTTTGTTTGAATAGCGCGCCATTTCCGCGAATGTTATGCGTTTTTGTTCAAATTCGTTTGAAATCCACAGCATGCACAGACTGTCCGGCTGCGTTTTTGCCAGTTCGTCGAGCACGTCGTAGGCGAAATTGAAATTTTCGGGATATGTCAATTTGTAATTTTTCATGACGTCTTCGTATGATTTAAAATCGTCCCTGTTTTTGCCTGTATATTTTTCATATATCAGCATGTTTGTTATTCTCCTGTTCTTTATATTATTATATTTTTATCACCACGGCGAGAAATTTTGCCGGACCGCCTAAGGCTTTCATCGCGTGCGGTATGCCGGAATCGAAATACACGCTGTCGCCCGCGTTCAGCTCATAAACGATGTCGCCCAGATAAAATTCCATTTTTCCGGACACCATATAGTTGAATTCCTGTCCTTCGTGCGAATGCAGTTTGACTTCGTCTCCTTTTCCCGGCTCCACCGTGACCATAAAAGGCTCGGCTTTTTTGTTGCTGAATGTAAAAGCGAGGTGTTTGTATTCGTAGGCCGCGCGGCGAATGATGTCGTACCCGCCGCCCGCCCGCACCAGCGCGCATGAGGTGAGTTTCGGCGATTCCCCGCTGATTATGTCCACCACGTCGACGCCGAGTATATTCGCCGCATTGTACAAAAAACTAAACGAGAAGTCCCGTTCGCCGCGTTCATAGGCGATATATTCGCCGATGCTCAGTTTCATGTCATTTGCCATTTTTTGCGCGGTGATGTCCATAATGTCCCTCAAAGCGATGAGCCTTCCGCCGATTTCCGCCAATTGCTCTGTCATGATAGTTTTCCTCCGATTTTTTAATAATTAAAAATCCCCCTGCGGCGTTTTTGCCGCAAGGGGTTGATTGTAATTTTTACACCCTCTCTATCCGGCACAACGCAAAACGGCACTATCGCCGCCATCGGCGATAATGCTGATTGTAATTATAATGATTGTGCCGGTGAAATTGTCAAATTTCATTTTGCGCCTCCCATGGATAAGCATCGTACAAAATCAGGATAACATAAACAATCCGGTTTGTCAATACGAATAAAAAAATTAACATTTTATTCATATTGGGATGCTTGTTTTCTATCCTGTATATTCGCGCAAATTTCGCATCTTTTTAAATCATCCAGCGGCAAAGGATTGTGGGTTTTCAGCAAATTATCGCGGATAATCCGATTTTTTTCGAAACCATGCCTGTCAAATTCGTCTTCTAAAATAACAGGATTATACCCATTGCTTCCGCATATACAACAAATATTGATGTATTTTTTTGCCGACGGATTCCATTTATCGATATACAAAGAAAATCCTTTTTTGCGCTGCTGATATTTGCTGTGCGACATATTATATACCCTCCGTCGATATTTTATAAAACAAATCAGCCCCTTACATTTTGGGGTGGCGTAATGCCGCTCCCCACATTTTCATTATATTCAAAAGTTATTGTATTGTCAAGCACTTTTTTATTAAAAAAATATTTTCGAGCAGTGCAAAACGACGCTCAACCCCCGTCACTTCGTGCCACCCCCTTCACACCGCGCTGCGCGCTGAAGGGGGCCGGGGAGTTGAATCCTCCTGCCCCATTCGATTCGAAGGGGGTGGCTCCGCACGTGTAGCGAATGTGAACGCAGTTCACATGCAGCTCACGCCTATCGATAAAGCCGGGGGTTGTGAACTATTTTACAAAAAGCAAAAAAAACCGAAGTAATCTATACTTCGGACTTTCTATCGAGGTTTTTCTATGGAGCTGGTGGACGGATTTGAACCCCCGACCTGCTGATTACAAATCAGCTGCTCTGCCAGCTGAGCTACACCAGCGCACCACGATAAGTTGTATTATAGCAGATTGCAATGTGTTTGTCAAGGGTTTTAGAAAAGTTTTTTTCGAACGCTTTTCACAACAGTTCGCCGTATCTTTTGACGAAGATTTTTTTGAAGAGCGTCGCGAGCGCCATGTACAAAAATATCGTGAGCGCGAGCCAGGCGAAATATTCCGCCGGCATATAGTGCAGTTTGAGCGACTCGGCGACCGGAGCGATGAACGGTATAGCGGTGAGCACGGCTATTCCGGTGAATGTGAGCAGCGTCACGGGGGCCGAAGCCCTGCTTCTTATAAAAGGCAGTTTCGGCGTGCGTATCATGTGGATGACCAAGGTCTGGCTCCACATCGACTCGATAAACCACCCCGCCCTGAATATCGACATGTACAAAACCCGCGTTTGCGGATCGGTTATATCGGTGAACAGTTTGCCGCCGCACATGGCGGGGCAAATGATAAAATACATGAGAAGATAGGTTGTTATGTCAAATACGGAGCTCGTGGGCCCTATCCAGATCATGAATTTCCCTATATTCGAGGCGTCCCATTTTCTGGGGACGGATATGAATTCCTTGTCCACGTTGTCCCAGGGGATGGCGGTACAGCTCAAATCATAGATCAGGTTTAATATGATCAGATGTATGGGCAGCATGGGGACAAATGGCAGAAGCGCGGAGGCGACGAGCACGGAGAGCATATTCCCGAAGTTCGAGCTCGCGGTCATTTTTATATATTTGATCATGTTCGCATAGGTTTTGCGTCCTTCGATGATGCCCTTTTCGAGCACCATCAAATCTTTTTCGAGCAATATGACGTCCGCCGATTCCTTGGCTATGTCCACCGCCGTGTCCACCGAAATGCCCACGTCGGAAACGGTCATTCCGGCCGCGTCGTTGATTCCGTCGCCCATATACCCGACGCTGTGCCCGTTGTTTTGAAGGGCGGTTATGATTCTCGCCTTCTGCTGAGGGGAGAGTTTGGCAAACACATTCACGCTCTCGGCCCTTTTGCCGAGCTGTTCATCGGTCATCTCGTCCAAATCGGACCCGAGCAAGATTTTGTCGGTTTTTATGCCCACCTGACGGCATATGCAGCGCGTCACCTTGTCGTTGTCCCCGGTCAGCACCTTTACTTCCACGCCGTTTTCATGCAGCGCCAGAATCGCGTCCTCGGTGGATTCCTTGGGCGGGTCCAAAAAAGCCAGATATCCCATCAGCACCATGCCGGATTCGTCCGCCGCCGAAAAGGCGCCCACCGGCGACGGATTGGTTTTCTGCGCGACGGCGATCACCCTCATGCCGTCGTCGTTGAGGTCGTCCACTTTTTTTAATATATACCGCCTGATCTCGTCGGTCAGCGGCTCCACTTTGCCGTTGTATTCGGCATAGCTGCAGACGGAGAGCATTTCCTCCACTGCGCCCTTCGTGATCATTTGGGTTTTGCCGTTGGCCACCACCACGCTCATGCGGCGGCGCTCAAAATCGAAGGGGATTTCGTCGATTTTGACAAACTGGTCGGTGAGCCCGCGGAGCAGCGCGTATTCCTCTTTTTCTTCGTCGGTGCGCTCGATTATGGCTATGTCCATCAGATTTTTGAGCCCCGTCTGATGATAACTGTTCAAAAACGCGTGCCGGAGCACCCTCACGTCGTGTTCGCCGTGTATATTCAGATGATATTGCAGCACCACTTTGTCCTGGGTCAGAGTCCCGGTTTTGTCGGTGCACAAAATGTCGATTGAGCCCAGGTTTTGTATGGAGTTCAGGTTTTTGATGATCGTTTTTTCCTTGCTCATGGCCACCGCCCCTTTGGCCAAGCAGGTCGTGACGATCATCGGCAGCATTTCGGGGGTGAGGCCCACAGCTATCGAGAGCGCGAAAAGCACCGCGCCCATCCAGTCCTGCGTTTTTAAGCCGTTGACCAAAAGCACTGCGGGAACCATCACGAGCATGAATCTGATGAGCAGCCACGACACGGAGTTCACGCCCTTTTCAAAGCTTGTTTTGGTAATCTTGGCGTCGGCCATCGATTTGGCCAGCCCGCCCATCATGGTGTCGTCGCCGGTGGTTATCACCAATCCGAGCGCGCTCCCGCTTATCACGTTGCTGCCCATAAAAGCGAGGTTCTGGCATTCCACCATGCTGGAGCTGTTTACGCTGCCTGAACTGGGGGAAAAATTCTTTACGGGATCGGCGGTTTTTTCGACTGCGAGGCTCTCCCCCGTGAGCGCCGACTGGCTTATGAACAGGTCTTTGGCCTTTATTATCCTCATGTCGGCGGGGATTATGTCCCCCGCGGCGAGATGCACCAGATCGCCGACCACCACGTCCTCGAGCTCAATTTCCTCGCGGCCGTCCTCCACCCGCTGCACGGCGGTGGTGGTCTTTATGAGTTTTAAAAGGCTTTCGGCGGCATTTCCGCTTCTGGATTCCTGGACGAAGCGCAGCACCCCGGATATGAGCACCATGGTGAGTATTATGACGACGGTCACCGCATTTACTTCATCCGGGGGGGCGAGTATGATATCCGTGAAGGCCGACACCACCGCGAGCGCGAACAGAATGGCAGTAAACGGGTTCACGAAAGAATCCACAACGCGGCGAAGCACGGATTCTTTTTTTCCGCGCGTGATTTTGTTTTTGCCGTATTTGCCCCTGTAGGCGTCTATCAGCACTTCGACGAGGCCGTCGGGGCCGGTGCCGAATTTTTTGTAGAGCTCCTCCACTTTTGCCGAGGCGGCGAGCTTGAGCCTGTTGGTGATTTCGTCGCGGTACGCCGTGTCCGCCGAGTTTTTCGCGTGGGCGTTGTTTTTGCCGTTTGGCCTGAAATTTGCATGGGTCATTTTGGTTTGTACCTCCGTTTCTTGAATTCGGGTATTGCCATATCGGGAAGGTACAGCCCTTTTTTAAGACCGGGACACATTGTTTTTTTCGGCGGCGGCGCGGATTTTTTACGTGTAAAAATTTATTTTACATATAAAAAATCCGCGTCGCCACGGATCTTCGGTGTCGCCCGTCGGGATTAGGGCTGCCGTTGCTTCCGTCCATCGTTTTTCCTCCTCTTTTTTACTAAAAAAACATCTGTAAAAGACTTGTCCGGAAATTTTTCGGTTTTTGAGCGCATTATCCGGGCAAGTCTATTATACAATTTTATCGCCGGTTTGTCAAGGGCTTTTTGCGCGCTTTTATGTTATTGCAAATATTTTTTTTGCGCGGCGGTCAGAACGTCGATTTTCGAGCCCATCGAAGCGAGTTTCAGCACGGCGGTCTTTTGGTCGATCTCTTTTGGCACATCATAGAGCGCGGGCGCGAGGCGCCTGTTATTTGCCAGATATTCGAGCGATTTTGCCTGCAGGGCAAACGACATGTCCATGATTTCGGCGGGGTGCCCGTTTCCCGCCGCGAGATTTACGAGCCTGCCCTGGGCGACCAGATTCAAGACCCCGCCGCCGGGCATCTTATAGCCCGTTATGTTTTCCTTTCGCTCAATTACCTCCGCGGCGAGCTCCCCGAGCCCCTTTTTGTCTATCTCCACGTCGAAATGGCCCGCATTGCACATCACCGCTCCGTCTTTCATGAGCCCGAAATGTTTTTTGGATATGACGTCTTTGCAGCCCGTCGCGGTTATAAACAGATCGCCCAGTTTCGCGGCCCGGTCCATGGGCATGACCGAAAATCCGTCCATTCTGGCCTCGATCGCCTTTATCGGGTCTATCTCGGTTATTATCACTATCGCCCCCATGCCCTTTGCGCGCATGGCGATCCCCTTGCCGCACCAGCCGTAACCCGCCACCACCGCCGTCTGGCCCGCGATGATCAGATTTGTGGTGTGCATAATCCCGTCAAAAGCGGACTGGCCCGTGCCGTATCTGTTGTCAAACAAATGCTTGCAGTCCGCGTCGTTGATATTTATCATGGGAAAACGCAGCCTGCCCGACTTTTGCAGCGTTTTGAGCCGATGGATGCCGGTCGTGGTCTCTTCGCAGCCTCCAATCAGGTTTTTCGCGAGTTCTTTTTTTCCCCCGTGCAGCAGTTTCGTAAAATCCCCGCCGTCGTCGATGATCAGATCGGGCAGGCACGAGAGCGCCGATACCAGATCGTCTTCATATTCGCGCATCGACGCGTTGTGCGAGGCGAACACTTCGAAGCCGTCCGCCGCAAGGGCGGCGGCCACGTCGTCTTTTGTGGAAAGCGGGTTGCAGCCGGTGACAAACACCTCGGCTCCGCCCGCCCGCAAAACGTGGGCCAGATACGCCGTTTTGGCCTCCAAATGAATCGACATCGAAATTTTTTTGCCCTTAAACGGCTCTGTACCGGAAAATTCTTTTTCGATCAGGTTCAAAACGGGCATATAGCTTTTTACCCACGCTATTTTTTCATGCCCCGTTTTGGCCAAACCGGCGTCATTTATTCTGCTCATAATCGATCACACCCGCTTTCCAAATCATTCACTCATTTTCTGTTTCGCCCGTCAAATCCGCATCTATGGGCTCGGGAATATCCTCGCCGCTTTCGCCTGCGGGGGGGTCAAAATTCGCCGAATCGATTCCGGGGACGCCGTCGCTGATCACCGGGAGCGGATTGACGAATATATTTTTTACCGATACCGCGAAATACAAATTTGACCCTATGGTGGTGTAAAGCCCCGAGGTGCCGGCCGAACCGAGCTGCTGCCCTTTTGCCACGCCGTCGCCCGCCTGTACGTCTATCTGATCCAAATGCCCGTACCAGGTCTTTATGCCCATGCCGTGGTCTATGACCACCAATTTGCCGTCTTCGGGGATCTCCTCCGCGAATATGACCTTGCCCGCATTTGAAGCCCTCACGGGCTCGCCTTTCGTCATTTCTATGTTTATCCCCTTGTTTATATACGGATGCCCCGTGTTGGTGGTGACTTTCCAGCCGTAATCGAGCAGTATGCGGCCCTCTTTGGGCATGGCGAATTTTTCGCTCCAGTGTTTTCTGCCCTCTTCGGCGCTGTTTGTGAATATTTCGTTGTATTTCGACTGTTTCTGCGATTGGGGCCCGGTTTCCAAGTGGGCCTCCACGGACTGATCCTGCGCGGCCATATTAAACGATTGCTCGGACTTTTCGTTTATTTTCAAAAAATATTCCTTGGGGTCGTTTAAATCGCTTGTCAGCTTGAGGTGAAACGTCCTGCCCACAAAATCGGAGCTTATCGGGATAAGCGCTATTTTATGCGCCCCAACCGACATAAACTTGGTTTCATAGCCGATATCGGTGGAAAGGATCAGGTTTTCGTCGTCGCTCATATTATACGCGGTGATGGCGACTATATCGCCCGGATCCGCTTCCGTGCTGGATATGTCGAATTTCGCGGTGACATAATATTTTACATCCATCACGTATGTGGCTTTCCCGTAATAATCGGCGGTATCGGACTTGTACCATTCGGCGGAAAGTATATACTGAAATTCCCTGAGCTCTTCGCACGAAAAATTCGCGATAAAATTGCTGTACACGTCGCTGAAGATTATCTCTTTGGAGTCCTGGACGTCGATGTGAAGCAGGTCGGGCTCCGCGGAGAATGTCACGTCGAAGTCTTTGTTCTGGTAGGCCCTGGCGGAATTTGAAGTCTTCACCTCGTTGGGGATTGTCGACGGGTAAAAATTGCCGTCGGCTTTTTTGATCATCCACTCGCCGCCGCTCGGATAGATTTCGACGGCGCCGGGGTCCCCTTCGTATAGGACACAGGAGGGTATTTTGTTGTTTTTGTATATGCTGTCGGACAGCGGAGTGTTCAAAATCCTTTTGGCGTCGTTTTCATCCATCAAAAGCAGCTCGCGCTCGGAGGTCATGATAAGGCAGTCGTTTGTGTTCAGCGACAGATACATCGCATAGACAAATTGTTTTTCGCCTTTATAGAATTTTATTATCAAAGGCTGCTCATATTCGAACTTTCTGGAGGATGAGCCCACTTTTTTTGAATTTTCCAAGGTTTTGATATGTATGTTTATGTCTTTTTTGTCGGTGTACTCCGCCAGAATCTGGTCGTTTGCGCCTATTATTTCTATTTTGGTCGTGTTTTCGACGGTGAATTTATCCGAATAAATCAGCAGTATATTATATACGGCGAGATATGTGGGGATAAACAGCAATATCACGAGTATAACCGTTCGGAACAATTTTTTACCGTTTATCATTTTAAAATTCCATTCCTTAATTATGCATATATAGCTATTATATATAATAACGCGAAAATAATCAATAGTTTACGGCGCAATTATAAAAATAAATTGTGAATGCAGTATAAATTTTCGATATTTTGCCAATAACGCTTGCACTTTTAAAAATTTTGTTGTATAATGTACGTAGTTTGAAATGCGGCACCGATATTTCAACCTAAATTTATTTGATTTAATGTAAGGAGGCAGTTTCCATGCGCAAAAAAACAGCGATAAAAAGAGTATTGTCCTTTGCGATCATCGCCGTCATGCTTTTCGGGGCGCTGAACTTTGCCGTTTCGGCGGCGAACCCGATAGTTATCGACTTTTCGAAATATGACAGCGTAACCGACATCTTAGACAGCGCTTCCGGCGGCCAGGGCGAATTCGCCATCAAGGAGGACGGCACCAGGTTCGTGCTTTTCGCGGAGTGCGTCGACGGCTACGATCCGGCAGATGACCCGGAAGGCACAGGCACAAAAGGCGACTTATACAGCACCGTCAAAGGATTCGCGGACCTCGGGGTAAATGCGGACACGTACAAATGGATGAAGATGAGCGTCAGAAACGAGAGCGCCGCGCCCGGTTTTGAAATCCATTTTTCCTCTCCCACCAAGGGGCTCAGCGTCGAAACCTCGATAACCTTTGACATCAAGCCCAACAGCGGCTATACTTCCTACATCTACGACGTAACCGAAGCCTGCAAAAAGTATTATCCGAAGCGCCCGGCCGACGTGGAAAACCCCGATGTATATCCCGATCACTGGAAGGGCCTCATCGACGTGTTCAGGCTCGATTTCATGTATTACGATGAGAGCGGCGGCCACGCCAAAACGGGCGACAAGATCTATATCGAATACATAGCTTTCTTTGAGTCCGAACAGGCCGCGAAAGACTTCGTGTTTGTTCCCTCAAAAGGCGAATCTCCCACGGAAGCGCCGGCCGCCGAAGGCAACGGCGATGCGGGCGATTCGAATACGGGCGGCGACTCGGAGAGCGGCGACAACAACATGATGCTTATCATCATCATAGCGGCGGCCGCCGTGGTGGTCATAATCATTGTAGTGGTAGTGATTATCAGCGCCGGCAAAAAGAAAAAGAAAGATTAACGGATAACATATACTTTAAGGAGGATAAATCGCAATGAATTTATCGTCAACTTTGAAACTGAACAACGGCGTGGACATACCGCTTCTCGGACTCGGGGTCTTCAGATCCGAAGAAGGCGATGAGACCTACAACGCCGTGAAGTACGCAATCGAAGCGGGATACTGCCACATCGACACCGCCGCGGTGTACGGAAACGAAAAAAGCGTGGGCCGGGCGATAAAGGACAGCGGCATAAAACGCGGGGACATTTTCGTCACAACCAAGCTCTGGAACGAGGATATGCGCCGGGGGCGCCAGTACGAGGCATTTGAGGAGAGCTTGGAAAAACTCGGCTTGGATTATGTCGACTTGTATCTGATTCACTGGCCGGTGAAGGGCGAATACGTCAAATCCTGGAAGGTGCTCGAGCAAATATACAAAGAGGGCAGGGCCAGGGCCGTCGGCGTGAGCAATTTCCACATACACCACCTCGACGATATTTTCGCGGCCTCGGATCTGGTCCCCGCCGTAAATCAGGTGGAATGCCACCCCGAGCTGACACAGGTAGAGCTCGCCCTTTACACCCAAAGCAAAGGGATAGTGTTCGAGCCCTGGAGCCCGCTCGGCGCCGGACAGCTTCTCGGAAACGAAACGCTTGTATCCCTCGCGAAAAAGTACAACAAGACTTCCGCGCAGCTGATTTTGAAATGGGGGCTGCAGAGGGGGTTTATAAACATACCCAAGTCGGTGCACAAAGAGCGGATAATCCAGAACGCGCAGATTTTCGATTTTACCGTGAGCGATGAGGATATGGCCGAAATATTCAAATTAAACTTAAACAAAAGAACAGGGGCGGACCCCGAAAATTTCAGCTTCTGAAATTCCCATAGAACAAAAAACAGGTCAGCGCGGTAAATTTTTACCGCGCTGCCGTAATTTTTTTATGCGCTTTTTTTTTAAGTATGAGTGCCGCTTACGATTCCGCAGGCGAATCTTTCGTCGTTTTCAGTCGGGGAATCCTATCTTCGGCAGGGGCCATATCCTCATAATCACTTTTCCCACGATATACTCCGAGCTCACCGGCCCGATTTCCCGAAGCCGGCTGTCCGCCGAAGTCTCCCTGTGGTCGCCCATCACAAACACGCATCCCACAGGTACCACATAGGGCAAACCTATGTCGCATTCGCCCAAGCTTTTCTCCGTGAGGTACGGTTCGCTCAAAGCCTCGTTGTTCACATACACCATGCCGTCCCCGTCTATATCCACCAAATCCCCCTCTTTGGCTATCACCCGCTTCAGCAGTACCTTGTTGTTGTAATGGAAAGCTATGATGTCGCCCGGCTTTACGCTCACCCATCTCAGCGCTATCACCACATCCCCGTCCGAAACGGTCGGGGCCATGCTGCTCCTGTTCACCAAAAGCACCCCGATCAAAAGATTGGCCACAACGACGGACGCCGCCGCTATCACGATGAGGTTTTTTATCGTGTCGGCCAGCATCTTCTTCATTTTCCGCCCGCTTTCGAGGCGGTCGATTTCTTCTTCGATTTGTCTCAATGTGGGGCGGCGCGCGGCTGCGGGTTTTTCATCTGCCGGTTCGTTATTTTCAGAACGCTTCAAAATCTCCCCCGGTTCATTTTTAACATATAACATAATCCATAAACTATCACTCTCACCGCTCTCATCACTTTTCCCCAGGACGGATCGTTTATTTTCGCGTTACCGCGGCCGGCGTCAGGCGTCGGGTGTGAGTTTGGTGAGTTTATACCTGTCTATCATTTCGTGCAGCGCCGAATGCGATTTGTCGATAAAATCCATATACAGAAACGACACGCTCTGAAGCTCGCCAATCTCTTTCTTTTCGGATTCTTTGAGTTCCGCGCACTTTTGCTCCGCTGCCGTGATTATGGCTCTTGCCCGCTCTTTCGCTTCCTGCTCGATCTTTTCGGCGGCGGCGGCCTTCTCGGCCTCGAACATCTTTATATTCTGCAGGTACAAGTCCGCCGCTTCCTGCGCCGCCTGCATCACCCCCGCCACGGAGAGCGAGGCTTCGGCGAGGGAGCCGGGATTTTCGAGGGGAAACTGGGGCTGATGCCTGGCGGCGGAGGATGCCGCGCTGAGCAGCTCTTCTTTTTCGGCGGTCAGCTTTTCTATCTGTCCGGCCTGTTTGTTCATTGCGGCGGAAAGCTTTTCCATCTCTTTGCGCTGCTCGTCTTTTTCGACGGTCAGCCTGATGATCCTGGCGTTTTGCTTCTCCATTTGCCCGTCCTTTTCGGCGAGCAGCTCTTCGATCTGCCCGCTGTCGCCGCCAACCGAGGCTGCCAATTCTTCGTTTTCGGTTTTCAGCCTCGCCACATCGGCGCTCAGTCGATCGAGCTGTTCGGCTTTTTCCGCAGACAGCCTTTCGAATTCCGAGACCATGATCTTCGTATTTTCATTTGTTTCGGCGGTCAGCCTTTCGAATTCCTCGCGGAGTTTTTTCATCTGCGCGTCCTTTTCGGCGAGCAGTTTCTCAGAGCCGTAAGTCAGATTGTCGATTTGTTCATCCTTTCCGGAGGCCAATTTTTCGACCTCCGCGTTCAGGCGTTCTATCTCGAGCTCCTGCTGGCGCATGATGTTTAACAGCTGCGTTTTGTCCATGAACCTAAGTGATTTGTCCGACATATTATTTTCTTCTCCTTTGCGTTTGTAACTTTACGTTTGTGATATTTTTCACTCTTATGAATGTAATTATAACACTTTTCGGTCACAAGCCGGTCACAAACTCACGGGATTTTGACCTCATTTAACCCTTTTTAAAAATTTTAAAAATTTTTTCGGATTTCTATATGGTGCCGTCCCACGAGTCGACTTTTTCGCGCTTCATTTCCTCTTCGTCAAACCAGCGCGCAGTCACGCACTTCGATTCCGTATAAAAATTCATGCCGTCGGTTCCCAGACAGTGCAGGTCTCCGAAAAACGAGCGTTTATGCCCGCAGAAAGGGAAATATCCCACAGGCACGGGGATTCCCACATTCACTCCCACCATGCCGCCGTGCGTTCTTATTTGAAACTCACGCGCGTAGTACCCGTTCTGCGTGTATATGACGGAACCGTTGGCATATTGGTTTTGATTCATCAGCTCGAGGCCCTGTTCAAAACCGGCGACTCTTTTCACGCACAGCACGGGGCCGAATATCTCGCAGTCCCCCGCTGTCATACCCGGTTTGACATAATCCAGAATCGTGGGCCCCAGATAAAACCCGTTTTCAAAACCTTTGATTTTGCAGTCCCTTCCGTCGAGGGCCAACGCGGCCCCTTCGGCTATGCCTTTATCTATCCAGCCGGTTACCCGGTTTTTGTGTTCTTTTGACACAACCGGCCCCATATCCGTGTCCTTATGATAGGCCGGCCCTATTTTAAGCGCTTTCGCCCTCTTTATCAGCGACGCGACAAGCTCGTCGGCGATACTCTCCTGCACGACGACGACCGGCAGGGCCATGCAGCGCTCTCCCGCGCAGCCGAAAGCGGCGTTTATTATCCCAGCCGCCGCGCGGTCAACCGGCGCGTCTTCGAGCACCAGCGCATGGTTTTTCGCCTCGCAAAGCGCCTGTACCCGCTTGCCCGCGCCCGCCGCCTTCGAATAAACCGAAAGCCCCGCGGCAGTCGACCCGACAAACGAAATTCCCTTCACGTCCGGGTGCGCGATCAAAAATTCATTCTCGTTTTTTGAGCAGGTTATTATATTTATCACCCCGCCGGGCAATCCCGCTTCGGCGTATAAGCGCGCGATTTCCATGCAGGTCTGAGGGGTAGAGCTCGACGCCTTGATCACAATCGTATTGCCCGCCGCTATGCACAAAGGGGTCATCCAGCCCATCGGTATCATCGCGGGGAAATTGAAAGGCACAATCCCGGCGAACACCCCGAGGGGCTCCCTGTATCTGACGGTGTCGATTCCCGCCGATGTGTTGACCAAGGACTGGCCCATCATCAGCGCGGGGGCGTTTATGGCGACTTCCGTCGCCTCTTTGGCTTTTAAGACGTCGCCTTCCGCGTCATTCAGGGCTTTTCCGTTTTCATACGCGACGAGGCGCGTCAATTGCTCCTGGTGCGAAATGAGCAGCTCCCTGAGCTTATACAACACCTGCACGCGCCGCATAACCGGGACAGCCGACCATGAGGGAAAGGCGTTTTTGGCGGATTGTACGGCAAAATCGACTTCGTCCGACGTACAGCAGGGCGCCAGCGCCGTTATCTCCCCGGTGCTCGGGTCGTATATATCCCTGTACTGCCCCGTTTTCGATTCTATCCATTGACCGCCCGCGAAATATTTCAAAATTTTCACTGTTTCGATTTCCTTCATTTAATATGAGAATATAGGTAATATAGACGCTATTTGACGCCGAAAATTTCCTTTACGCCGTTTAACGTGCCGAGGCCCGCTTCGAATATATATCCCGTGTCGCTTCCGCACGCTATCCACGACGCCCCGCGGCGCTTCCAGTCTTCGACATTCTGTTTATTCCAGCCGATCGACGTGCCGAAGGGTTTGCCCGCTTTGTTGCATTTTTCCGCTATTTCGTCGAACAGCTTCATAACTTCCGGATGCCTCAGCTGTCCGAGCAACCCGATTGAACCCGACAAGTCGTTGGGGCCTACGACGATTGTATCCACGCCCTCCACTTTTAAAATCTCGTCGAGATTGATCACGGCTTCGACATGCTCGATCTGCATGATCTTCCAAAAGCTCGAGTCGACTTGCTCAAAATATTCGCCGCCCGGCATCATGCCGTACCTGACCGCCCTTCTGGGCCCGAATCCCCTTGCGCCTTTGGGTGGGTATGTGCACGCGGCCACCGCGTTTCTTGCTTCCTCGGCTGTTTTGATCATGGGGAAAACTATGCCGTCGGGTCCCATTTCGAGCACGGGTTTCGCCAATACATGGTCATTCCACGGTATGCGCACAAACGCCGCGATCCCCGCCGCTTTCGCGGCTATCAAATGCGATTGTATCTGCGATTTGTCCAATGCGGAGTGTTCCCAGTCTATCCACAGAAATTCATTTCCCATAATTCCGAGCATTTCCGTCACGCTGCTGTCCGCCAGATACACATGCGCGCCTATGACGGGTTCGCCTTTCGCGATTTTTTCGTTTAATTTGTCCACCGGCCTGTTGTACATGATATTATCCTCCTTAAAATAAACATATTCACTTTGTGTTTTCGGCATATTCCGGATTCAGCAGCGATTCGGGCGGCCGTTTTTCGGCAAAGGCAATCGCGTTCCTGCATGCCATCAGGCCCGCGGCGAGCTGCCCTTCGATTGAACGCGCCGCCACGTGGGGCAGCAGCGTCACGTTTTCGAGTGTCAGCAGCGGATTGTCGTTTTCTATGGGCTCATTTTCGAATACGTCGAGCCCCGCCCCGGCGATGACGCCATTTGAGAGCGCTTCGTACAGATCTGCTTCGTTTATCACGGGTCCGCGGCTTGTATTGACGATTATCGCGCTTTTTTTCATCGCCTGCATGAATTTCATATCTATCATCCCGCGCGTCTCGTCGGTTAAAGGCGCGTGCAGGCTGATCACGTCCGATTTTTGCTGTATTTCCTCCAAAGAAGCCTGTTTTACCCCGAATTTTTCGGCGGCGGCTTGATTGAAAAAGGGGTCATACGCCAAAATTTCGCACTCAAACGCGGCGAGATATTTGGCGAGGTACTGCGCAATCCCGCCGAACCCTATCAATCCGACCGTTTTTTGCCGGAGTTCGGGCGCGTAACTGCCGCCGCCCCATATGCCTTTGCGCATATTGGCGTCGAGGGCGGTATATTTGTGCATTGCGGCGAGTATCATGCCCAGCGAGCTCTCGGCTACGCAGGCCGACAAAGTGCCGGCGGAGTTGCACACCGCTATTCCGAGGCTCGTCGCCGTCTCCCTGTGAATTTCGTCGGTCCCTATCCCGTGCCTTGACAGCATTTTCAGCTTTTTTTCTGTCCCGGACAGGTATTTCAACGTAGCTTCCGTATATTTTTCGCCCGAGCAAATAATTATGTCATAGCCCGAGAGCTCCTCCCTGATGTCCCACGCGTCGCGGCTTTTGGGAGTGATTGCGTCGGCGGCGTATCCCTTTTGGGCCATGAAGTCCATAACCCCCCCGCGGACTTTTTCGGGAAAATGCATTCCTGTATATGCGATTTTCAATTTGCGTGCCTCCTCCATAATTTTGTTTTACGCTTATTATATCACGGAAATACAAATAATTCAATGTTTTTATTTCCCGAAAAGTAAAATATTTAACGCATATTTTTTATTTTTTGTTGACTTGAATATGCAAACGTGATATAATCTGGATAAGTGAACGCGAATATAATAAAGAGAGGATATTTTATGGCAAAAAGTTATTCGGAAAAATTA
>Ga0123356_10000405_pt1 | contig 49129 bp, 39 predicted proteins | sample TergutEmb28metaG_2_FD_92546 | JGI IMG/M metagenome (GOLD analysis project Ga0123356, IMG submission 92546) | Embiratermes neotenicus P3 segment gut microbial communities from Petit-Saut dam, French Guiana - Emb289 P3 | ecosystem: Host-associated > Arthropoda: Insects > Digestive system > Gut ...
ACCGTCTTAAAATGAAAACCTAAACCCTTAACTAAATCTTCGGCTTTTGCAACAAGCTCGTCAAATGCCGCAGGTGAGCCCTCGGGTGTTGTAAACTGGAACATTTCAACCTTGTTAAACTGATGCCCTCTCACCATTCCCCGCTCGTCCGAGCCGTAGGAGCCTGCCTCGCGACGAAAACATGGCGTGTATGAGAAGTATTTCTTCGGAAGCTCAGCCTCTGTCAAAATTTCATCGCGGTGCATTGACGCGAGAGCGGCTTCCGCTGTTGGAAGCATGTAGTGAATTCTATCGTCTGTGGGATTTTCAATCTTAAAGACCTCGTCGGCAAATTTCGGAAATTGCCCCGCCGTCAAGCCACATTCATACACCAACATATAAGGAACCATAACAAACTCATAACCGTCGTTTATGTGTGCGTCCACAAAATAATTGAGAAGCGCCCACTCCAAGCGTGAACCAAGCCCGCGATATGTCCAAAATCCACTGCCTGCAAGCTTAACACCACGCTCGTAGTCGATAAGACCAAGGCCGACGCACAAATCCATATGGTTTTTCGGCTCAAAGTCAAAGACATGCGGCTCTCCAAAACACCTTAATGTTTCGTTCTTTTCCTTGCCGCCCTCAGCAACATCGTCATCGGGAGGATTTGGCAATCTGAGCATTAAATCATCAAGCTCTGTTTCAACCTCGCGCAGCTTATCATCGGCGGCGCGGATTTTTTCCTTTAGCTTATTTAAGTCTTCAAAGACAGCGGTTGTGTCCGCACCGTCTTTTTTCATCTGAGGAATTTGCTTCGACACTTTATTTTGCTCGGCTTTGTCGGTCTCGCTCTCGGTTATAAGAGCGCGCCGCTCCAAGTCAAGTGCTATAATCTTGTCTATTTGAGCGCTGTAGTCTGCACCTTTCTTCAAAAGGCTCTTCTTAACAGCGTCCGAAGTTTCTCTTATAAGTTTAATATCAATCATTTCTTATTCCTCACCCACGCGATCAAGCAGCATATCAAACAAAACGTCAAAATCTTCGGGGTCGTAATACTCTATCTCGATTTTGCCTTTGCCCCTGCCTTGTTTGATTGTTACGCGCCGTCCCATATTTGCCGTCAGCTGATTTTGTGCCTCGAGCAGATAGTTTACCTCACGTCCGCGTTGCATTTTAGAGCTTACAGACTTTTCTTTTCCGAATTTTTTTACAAACGCCTCAACTTCGCGAACGCTCATATCGCTTGCAACCACAACCTTTGCGGCAGCACGCATATCATCTTCGCCCTTTAGTGCAAGCAGCGCTCTTGCGCTTCCTGCAGACAGCTCATTTCGTAAAATAAGCTCCTTTAGCTCGTCGGGCAAAGCGAGCAAACGCATAGAGTTTGCCACAGACGGGCGCGATTTGCTGACCCTTTTGGCAACTTCTTCCTGCGTCATATTAAATTCTTCCATAAGAGCCTTGTAGCCGCGGGCTTCTTCAAGGGGGCTTAAGTCCTCGCGCTGCAGGTTTTCAACCATTGCAAGCTCAAGAGCCCTCTGGTCGTCTGCAACAACAACACGTACGGGAGCATCTGCAAGTCCTGCTTCCCGCGCCGCACGCCACCTACGCTCGCCTGCAATTATTTGGTAATACCCGCCCTCAATGCTGCGCACCATAATAGGCGACAAAATGCCGTGCTCCCGAATTGAGTCCGCAAGCTCCGCAATTTTTTCCTGCTCAAAGACAGTTCGAGGCTGGTCGCTTTTTGGTTCTATGCGCTGCAGGGAGATATATTCAAAATCGCGAGCTGCCGTATCATTTGCAGCATCACCCAAGAGAGCACCAAGCCCTGTACCTAAACCCTTTTTACTCATTCGTTTTCATCCTTATTATTTATTTCTCTTAATAAATTCCTTGGCAAGCTCATGGTATGTAAGAGCGCCGCGCGAGGTTTTGTCATATACCGAAATTGGCTTGCCGTGGCTTGGCGCTTCCGCAATCCGAACACTTCGCGGTATTGCCACGTTATATGTTTTCTCTTTGAAGTATTTTTTGATTTCTACGGTTATCTGCGAGGAAAGATTTGTGCGCGTGTCAAACATGGTGAGCAAAACACCTTCGATTTCAAGAGCCGGATTTAAGTTTTTCTTAATCATTCGGATTGTCGCCATTAAATCCGAAAGCCCCTCAAGAGCAAAGTATTCACACTGCACGGGAATAAGCACCGTATCTGCGGCACAAAGCGAGTTGAGTGTAAGCATTTCAAGCGACGGCGGGCAATCAATAAAGATATAGTCGTAGTTGTCGCGAACCTGTGACAATACGGTTTTCAGCACATATTCGCGGTTTTCCATTCCAACAAGCTCCACGCCCGCCCCCGACATCACCTTGTTTGACGGCAGCAAATCGCCGTAGGGCGTGCTGCGTATTGCATCAATGGTTGCAATACCGTCAATGAGCACATTATAAATGCTGTGTACGCTTTTTTCCTTGTTTACGCCCATGCCGGATGTGGCATTACTTTGGGGGTCCATATCACACAAGAGCACCTTGACACCTAATTCGGTCAACGCTGCACACAAACTTATGCAGGTTGTTGTTTTACCAACCCCGCCCTTTTGGTTCGCAACTGCGACGAGTTTACCCATTTAATTTCTCCAGACTAATAAAAGACTACCTTTAATTTGATTGACATATTATCACACATTAAATGCCTTGTGACAATACTAACTCTCTTTTTTGATTGTATTGACATGTCCTTGCCGCGGAGAATAAACAGCGGCGAGAGCGTATAAAGCGTTCCCGCTGCGTTAAAACGAAGCTTTGCATTTCCTGCAGTCATGTTTGCAAGCTCGCACAGTGCATCGTCTATTTCGTCAGGCGATACTTCATCGTCCTTACCTCCTGTCATGGAAGCACAAAGCTTGCGGGAAACGGCTTCGTTTGCCGAAATAAATAACATGCCGTTATTGTCGCCGTAAAGACTTAAAAAGCTCACCAAATCGTCAAGCTCAATAGTGCTCTCTTCGGAAACAATTGAAAAGCCAAGCCCCGTGGCGGTGGTCAGCACATCAACCAGTGCATCGGAAAATAATGTTGCAATCTTATCCAATGTGTACTCTTTCATTAAAGGTCGCCTCCCCAGCCAATACATTCATTAATTTTTATTACCAAGTCCTCAACGGTAAAGGGTTTCGTCAGATAATTAGCAGCTCCTGCTTTTATTGCAGCAACGATACTGGTTTTTTGACCCTCTGTAGTAACCATCATAACCGGTAAATCGTGCATGTTTTCGTCTTCTTTAATTTCAAGGAGAACATCAAATCCGCTTTTATCGGGCATGTTCCAGTCAAGCAAGACAAGGTCAAACTCGCTATGCCTTTCAGCAAGAATTTCAAGGGCCTCAATCCCGTCGGCAGCCTCCTCCGCTTGCATATTTAGAGCATCGGCAACCGCTTTGATAATCTTCCTTGTTACAGACGAGTCATCAACTACAAGAAGTTTCATTTAAGCATCTCCCTTTTTTGATAATATGTAATATTCCCACAGGAATTTGAGTTATAAAGGTCTGTAAACATATCAAGCAGCGCGTAGGTTCCGGTAAAAACTATGCCGGGATTATTTAATGCTTCATGCATTTTCCGGATTACTTCCATTTTGAGTTCGTCAGAGAAGTATATTAGTATATACCTGCAAAAGATTATGTCAAACTTTTCAAAGCAAGTAAAGGGGTTTTGCAGATTAAATGCTCTAAACTCTACGGCAGTGCGGATTTTTTCGTCAATATCCCATGAAGTGCCTTTTTGCTTAAAATAACGCTCTATGTAGAAATCGCTCAAACCGCGGGACATACTGATTTTATCATATCTGCCTTTTTTTGCTATATCCAAAACATCGCTTGATATATCTGTTGCAAAAAACTCAAAGTCCGACAGCTTAACGCTATGAATATTATTTTTGCGAAGATAGTTATCAACGCACATAACGGTAGAGTATATTTCCTGCCCCGTAGAAGCAGCGGCGCTCCAAATTCTGACCTTATTTCTTTTTCCCAAGGAGATATCTTCAATTAAAGACGGCAGGATGTCATTTTCTAAAACTGTCCACGGTTCATTATCGCGAAACCATTTTGTTTCATTGGTTGTAATGGCGTTTACTATCTTTTGCATCATCTGCAGGCTGTTATCAGCAATTATATAATCGTAAAACTTGCCGAAAGTTTCAATGCCGACCTGTGCCATATGCTTGGAAAGGCGTGTTTCAAGCAGGTAGGTTTTTTCCCGCGAAATGACTATTCCGCTGTGCTCGGCAATATAATTTCGAAACAGACAAAATTCCGACTCATTTATCGAAACCTGTGAAGGTTGTTTGAAAATAGGCACTTATCTTACTCCCAAAGACTCAATGATGTTTGATATTTTGTCCAAGTCAACAATCCTGTCAGCCAAGCCTGCTTCTTCTACAACGCGAGGCATTCCGTAAACAACACAGGTTTGCTCGCTTTGAACAATGCAAAAACAGTCTTTCTTGCTCTTTAGTTTTGCGATACCCTCGCACCCGTCACTTCCCATACCTGTTAAAACAATAATTAAAACTTTTTTGACAGAGAGCGTATCTGCGGCAGACTCAAAGAGCACATCGGCTGCCGGACGTACACCGCCAATCGGCGGAGAATCGTCGAGCACAATTTTTCGTCTAACACCAAGCCTTGTGTGAACGCCTCCGGGTGCTATATATACTGTCCCCGAGGTGACAAGCTCCCCGTTTTGTGCGACCTTTACCTTGAGTTTGGACTTTCTGTCCATGTTCTGAGCCATAGTATCAATAAAATGCTCGGGCATATGCTGAATAATTACAATTGGTATGCTTAGTGTTGCAGGTAGTTCGGGGATTATGAGCTCAAGCGCTGACGGGCCTCCGGTTGAAGCAGCTATGAGAATTATATCCGGTCGAAAGTTCATATCCTCGGGAACTTCCGAAACAGGTTTTGCCGTAGTCTCGGTCAAGACCGCTGCTTGTTTTTTGCCTACACTGCCGCTTGCAACAGGCTTTGTGGTATACATGCCTAAGTGCTTTACAATCTCCCGAAGTTTTTGCCTTATAATAATAAGATTATCATTATAACTGTCATAGATAGGTTTTGTCATGCATTCGTTAGCGCCGACAGACATAATCTCTTCAAAGAATTTAAGGTTTGACTGTGAGGGGTTTGCCGCTATCAGAATGTATGCATCGGGCTGTACTCTTTTGATATCACGGACGAGCGGGACAATCCCCGTGCCGGTTAGTTCATCGTCTATAACGATGATATCATAACTGCAACGGCATACTAATGCAATAGTTTCATCGTTACAACCTACAAATGTAAGCGCCGCGGTCTTGTTTATACCCATAATACTGCGGGCAAACATTTTTCTGTAAACCGGCGATTCGTCGGCAATTAGAACACTAAACATGTCAATTAATTTCCGGTTACCATATTGCTGACAGAACCCTCAAGCTCGGCAGCAATTTCAAGCAGAGAAGCACTTGCGTCTTTTGTAATATCTGCACTTTCGTGTACAGCGCTTGCCTCACCGTGTATAAGCTGGAGGTTCTTTGAAATTTCTACAAGCCCGCCTGCCATTTCGGTTGCGGTGCGGTTTATTTCGCTGATGTTGTTGGAAGCGCGCTCTGAGTTCATAGCTATTTCCTGTGTGCCGATAACAAGCTCCGCAGTGGACTTGGCAATTTCATTAACACCTTTTGTAGACTCCACAACGCTCTTTGTAACAGAAGCGGCATTTTCGGAAATCCTGCTGATTTCGCCGGAAATTTCGCTCAGGCTGCGCGCAGCAGAGGCAGACTCTGATGCAATTCGGTCGCTTCGTTTTTCCTGCTCGTTTATTTCATGAGCAGAAGAGTTGACATATTCAGACATAGCGTTAATTATAGCGGTAATTTCAGATACTGCTTTAACAGCATCAGACATGCTTGCTTGCATTTTATTAATCTGGGTGCTTATTTCGTCTGTGGAGTCTGCAGTCTGTTTTGCAAGCTCCTTAACTTCGTTTGCAACAACCATAAAGCCTTTTCCTGCTTCGCCTGCTCCCGCAGCCTCAATTGCGGCGTTGAGTGCAAGCATGTTTGTCTGGTCGGCAATGTCGCTGATAACACTGACGATTTTGCCGATTTGCAAGCTCGCTTCTTCGAGACGCGAAATTATCTCGTTGGTATTTTTCGCTTTTTCGTCCGCGTCTGACATTTTATTTTTTGCTTCGGTACTATGTGAGCTGACAACAAGAATTGATTTGTTAATTTCGTCAACACTCTTGGCGACACTGTTAAAGGCTTCAGACACAAGAGAAACAGAACCTGATGCTTTATTAATGCTTGTTTGGATATTGTCAACGAGAGTATTGGACTGGACAACCCTTGTGCTGGTCTGCTCGGCGGCAGCAGCAACGGTACTGATAGTGGAGTTTATTTCTTCGATAGATGATGCAACCGCACTGATATGAGTGCTTGCCGTAGAGAGAGCATTTGAGGATTGTGTCATACCCGCAGAAAATTCTTCTGTAGCAGTGCTGACAGATGCGGTTCTTTCGTTAAGCCCCTTACTGTTGGTTGACATATGTGAAGATACTGTAAGAAGCTCGGTTGCTGATTTACGCATCTTTTCTGCGTTTTCACGAAGTCCGTTAATGGTCTTGCGGTTGAATTCCATAAGTTGATTACAAACTTTGAAAAATTCGCCAAACTCAGCACCATAATCATCGGGGAAGGTTATGGTGAAATCACCCTCTGATACTTTTTTAACAAGGTCCGTGCCGACAATCAAGGGTTTGCTGATTGAGATTGAAAAATAAATTCCGAAAATCATAACTACAAGAAAGCCCGAAATTGTGATAATTACCAATCGCGCTACAGCAAACTCGGAGCGGCTGATGTTCTCTTCCGTAACGGTTCTTCCGTACGAAAGCCTTAGGGAAGTAAGGCGCGCCAATATATCAACAATGTCGGAAGCAAGAGGGTCAAGGTCTTTTAATATGAACTCGCGTATATCTTCTTCATCTTGCAGCATTGCTTTTATTGTTTCGAGCTTGTCGGAATACGTGCTCAGCTTAACTGTCAGCTCGTTATAACGCTGCTGACCCTCCTCGAGGATTATTGTTGTCGAAAAAACATTCATTTTCTCTTTAACGATATCGAGATTTCCTTTCATTAACTCAAGGAGCTCAAGCTTGCGAGCCAAGGACGTCTCATATGCAAGGTCACGACCGGATGTAACCAAAGAGCCTGCAGAAATACGCGACTCTAAAACCATTTCCAACGGCACAATTATATTGTTTTCGTTGTAGTGGTTCTTTTCAACAGCCAAGTTCAGGTCGTCGATAGCAAAGAACAAAATGCTCAGCATAATGAGTATTGCAAAGATAAATGCAATAATAAGTTTTGTCCTTACACTTATGTTTCTGAAAAATTTAATCATTATTTAGTCCCCCGTTTCAATATTTTCGGTATTGTTTCCGTTCTTTTCCTTATCGGCATTTGCCTTATTTTTGCTATGTGCGTGCTCTTTTTTTGTTTTATATCCATCTGATATTTGATGAAGGTCAACTATTCTGTAGAGTGTCCCCTCTATTTCAACTATTGACGAAATACATGAATGTCCCTTCGACTGCGTCGGGTGCACATACGGTTTTGCATCGCTTTCATCTATATTTATTAAGTCTCCCGCCTCGTCTATGGCTAATCCCAACTGGTCCTCGTCGCCGGATATAGGCTTAAAGATGACAGTGCTGAAGCTCTCAAAGCCACGTCCGCGTTGCAGGGCGTCTGTGCGTTCAAGATAGGCCTGCAGACAAAGAACGGAAATAACCCTACCTTTGAAATTCGCAATGCCGACAATTTCGCCGGGTGCGGTAGGCACAGGGGTAATCGGTATTTTACGGACTACCGTCTGTACGAGAGACACATCAATGGCAAAAAACTCACCGTCTACAATAAAGCTTAAGGCTTGCACTTATAACCTCCTCAGCTGCTTTTGCGAACCACTTTTTTACGTTCTTTTTCCGCTTCAACCTCTGCGGTAATAGCCGTCGGATTTAAGAAAATCAAGATTTTTTCGCTGTAAACACTTGTTCCGAGAATAAAATCGTTCTTTAACTGGTCGCTATCCAAATAAAACACGCTGTCGACCGTATCAAGCACGCGGCTTACTAAAAATCCGAGAGGTGCAGCAGAGTTTTTTAAGGTAAGCAAGTATAACTTTTCTTGAGTATAGCTGCTTTTTTTAACAGGCGTGTAGTCTTCGGGTCTGACAATGCGGATAGACTCGCCCGCGACGTTGACAAAAAACCACTTGCCCATTTCTTGGATATCCGCACGGTTTATTACTTCAATTCGGGAAATATCCTTTGTTTCAACAGCAAAATATTCATTTCCGGAGCATTTGATAACGACAATCTGTTTTTTTGCATCAGCGTCTACATCAAGCCCGTCTGAAGTGCTCAGCTGCGGCAAAAGCTTCTTTTCTGCGGCTTTGAGCGTATCTTCAATATCCATAAAGCGGGCGATACCCTCGATATCGAGAATTGTTACAGCCTTTCCGTTACCTAAGACGGTTACGTTTGAATAACACGGGCAGTTTCTAAGATAAATAGGAAGCGGCTTAACAAGCACCTGCTCTGTAACAAGAGCATCATCAATGAGTAAAGCAAATCTCACTCCGCTTGTTTTGAGAATTATGCACTTTGCCGTATCTTTTTTATTTATCTTCTTTAGTATTTCGCTTCCCGAAAGCGGTCTTAAGCCTTTTACTTTTGCTGCAATCTCATCTATTGATATTAGCGGAATTATGCTGTTATCCAAGACCAATACAAGAGATTTTCTGACTTTTTCAATACGTTTGTTTGCACTGTCTTTGCCGATGCGGACAATTCTCTCGATACAAAGCTCTGATACAGCATACTCTATAGTATCAATTGTTACAAGCAAAGATTGCATAACCGATAAAGTAAGGGGCATACTCAGGCGGATTGTTGTTCCGACATTAAGCTTGGACTCCACTTCTATAAACCCGCCGAGCTTTTCTATATTTGTTTTGACGATATCCATTCCGACGCCGCGCCCGGACAGGTTTGTCACAGTGCTTGCCGTGGAAAACCCCGGCTCAAACATAAAGTTAAAAATCTCGTTGTCTGACATAGTTTCAAGGGCTTCCTCGGTAGCAAGACCTTTTTCCAACACTTTTTTCTTTATGCTTTCAGTATTTATACCTCGACCGTCGTCCGATACCATTATTATGGCAGAGCTGTCTTTCAAGTAAGCGTCGAGAGTTACTTTCCCTTTTGGCGGTTTTCCTGCCTCTATACGCTCGGCTTCTGTTTCCAAGCCGTGGTCTGCAGCGTTTTTTACAAGCTGTGTGATAGGGTCGGTGAGGGACTCTAACAAATATTTGTCTAATGTGACATCGTCTCTTAGAATTTCAACGGTAATGGGCTTTCCTAAAATTTTTGCCGTATCATGAATAATCCGCGGGAACTTGCTGAAAACAACGCCGACAGGCTGCATTCTTGTATACATAACCTTTTCTTGAATGTCGCTCGTCAACCTGTTCATGTCATGAAGAACCGGAGCCAGCCCGTGAATTGTTTTCTCGCTGCCCGACAAGGTGGAGCGAAGTCGGTTTCGCGTGAGTATCATTTCGTTTGCCAAATCCATCAAGCCGTTAATTGTCGACATATCAAGGCGGATAGAAAAGTTGCCTTTTCGCGCTGCGGGTTCTGCAGGAGTGCTTTCGGCTCGTGTTTCGGGAAGCACTACCTTTGGTTTGTCTGTAGGAGCATTGCCTTTTGCGCCCTCGACAAAGAGGTCTTTTCCCGATAAAAACAATATATGTCTTTTATCAACACCGATTGCTATAGAAAATAAATCCAAATCTAAAATGCTTGTAACCAAAAGCTCAAGAGTGGTAGTGTCTTTTTCCGAGAGCTTTTTTAGAATATCCTCTGCCAAAACTGCCGCAGCCGGATTTCTGATAACCTTTTCGCCCGCTCCGTCGAGTATTGCCTCAACAATATGTCCGACAGACTGAATAGTATCGAGCATTCCTTTCGGGTTTTTGTAGTATATACCAAGACTTCGGTTTACACCAATGTTAATATAGAAAATCTTATGACCATGGCGGGATGCGGCATCTAATGCCTTATAAGTATTTGGCTCTTTGCAATCAAACGGTATAAAAACACCGTCAGCTTCAAGAATACTTTCAACCACCTCGGTTATTGTATATTTTTTAAGAGAACTAATAAGGTCGGATACGTCAACCGCATCGTCGGTGTGCAGGTTGTCAACCAAATCCTTAAGGCAGTCAACACTTTGCAAAACAATTGAAGACATTTCGTCATTGTCTATAACCGCACCGTTTTTCACCTGAGTAAAGAGGCTTTCAAGTTCGTGAGCAACAGATACAATCTTATTAAATGCAAAAAAACCGGCAGTTCCTTTTAGGCTGTGTGCAGCACGAAAGGCGCTGTCAATGAGCTTGGGGTCGTCGGCAAGCTTTGACGGATCTAAAAAAGCACTTTCAATTCTTTCGATGTGAGCTTTTGCCTCAGCATCAAAATCATCTAAAAATACGCTTGTATCGATTTTAATGCTCTTCCCCTCCTTTGCTGCGGATATTACATGCAATGATTTGCAGCAACTGTAAGCAGCTCGTCATAAGCCATCGGCTTTTCTACATAACCGTTCATGCCGGCGTCCATACAAAGCCCTATTTCTTCGGGGCTGACACCGGCAGTCATTGCTATGATTGGGATTTCGCGGGAGTGAAAACAACCGAGGCTGCGGATTTTCCTCGTTGCCTCCAAGCCGTCCATAACAGGCATTTGCACATCCATTAAAATAAGAGTATATAGTCCGGGGTCTTTTGCAAATTCATCAACGGCTTCTTTACCGTTTGAAGCAAAATGCATAACAAGACCTGTAATGTTTGAAAGCATGGCTTCGACAATTTCTCTGTTTGTGTTTAAGTCGTCAACAATGAGAATTGTTTTGTTTTCCAAGATAGCTTCCGGCGGGTGGATAAGAGTTGGCGCGTTTTCGAGCCCGCTTTCAACCCAGCGTGCGTGCTCTCCCGCCAAAATACGATGATTAATTCTGGTGACAAGAGCTTGCGGTGTGCCATGGCGTCTGTTGGAATAGTCTACAGCCCCAAGCTCAAAGGCGGCTTTTTCATCAACATCACAGCCTTTTTCGGCAAGAAATATAATCGGAATACTTTTTTCTTTTATAGACTCAAGAGAGCCTGTAAATACGGAAAAAGCTTCCTCATGGCTGACACGAATACACACAACAACAGCAGACGTGTCGTACATTTCCAAAGCGGACAATGCCGACTCGACTGTTGCTGAAATGCTTACATCAAAATGGTGCACAAGCTCCATTTTAACTTCGGCAGAAGTGAGAGGGTCGCCGGATATTAATAATATATGTTTTTTTCTGGTTTCGTTAAAACTCAAACGAAGCTACCCCCACGGCACACAGTTTTTCTGCATATAAATCGTAACGTTCATTATACTACGAAAGATTGCCATGTGTAAAGGGTTTTATGCTGCATTTAATCTCTACGGAATGTTGTCAAACGGGTTAGGGGAGTCGGGCTCAGGGACATCGGGTTTTTGCGGTCTTCCGGCATGAGGGTCTTCGTCAAAGGTGATAGAAAGCTCAAGAGTATCGCCGTTTCTCCAAACCGTCAGCGGCACGGTATCCCCCGCTCTAAAAGCACGCAGAGCATATCTGAGTGTGACTAAGCTGTCAATATCATTATCTGCAATCGCAATTATGATGTCGCCGACCTGTACGCCTGCTTTATCCGCAGCCGAACCTTGAGTTACGCTCCTTACATAAGTGCCTACAACCCAGCCGAAATAATCGGCATGAGCAGGAGAAACATTTTGTACAGTGACACCAAGCAAGGGTCTTCCCGATATATAACCATGCTCAATAAGCTCCGTTGCGATAAAGACTGCATCATTAATAAGAATTGCAAAGCCGATACCTTCAACATTGCCGCGTATTACTTTTGCAGTGACAATGCCGATAACTTCGCCGTTTGTGTTATATATAGGACCACCCGAATTGCCGGAGTTGACAGCGGCACTAAACTGGAAGGTGCTGATAGGCTTGCCGTCTTCAACGGTAACGATGCGGTCAAGAGCGGAAATGATACCGTCGGTCATGGTATACACAAAATCACCAAACGGATTACCGACAGCATAAACAGTCTGCCCCACACGGATAGTATCGCTGTTGCCGAATTTTACAGGATTTAAGCCCTCTGCTTCGATTTTCAGCACAGCGACATCGCTGTAAGCGTCAAAGCCTACAACCGTTGCTTCATATTTTGAGTCGTCTCTTAGCACAACATTGATTGTACCATTACTTTCATGCGCGCTTTCAATGACATGGTAGTTGGTAAGAATGTAGCCGTCGGTTGAAATAATAAAGCCCGTGCCCGATATCGGCGTTGCCCCGCCGAAATTGCCAAAAATTCCCAAAGAACCCGAAGACACGGTGTTAATGCCGACAACTTGAGTAAGAGCCATATCGTATATATCTTGCGGGAGCATACCGTCAGGTTGTGTTACAAGCGGTGTGGTAAAATCGCCGGGCGCAGGGTCGGACGGCGAGGCGTCGCTGCCTAATACTACATTTCGGTTAATGGTGAAATCGCCCCGCTTAAAGCGATAATCCATAACAAGGTATGTTGCCGAAGCACTAAGAATAGTACAGATTAGCACCAAACACGCGGCGCGGATAAATCCGCCTATATTAAAACCGCGTTTGCCCGCAGGCTTGGCTGCTCCGTTTTCGGGGGTTCGCTTGCGGGGATACGGAGGTCTGCTTGCATATATACCGGGCGAGTACATATAGTTTTGTGAATAGTACGTTTCGTATGGCGGGGCACTTACCGCAGGTTCGCTTATTATCGGCTCATCAACAGTGTGCACATCTTTATTTTCTTCAGGGTTCATAATACCTCTCCTGTACTTTTTTTAGTAGCATAAAGCAACTATATGTCTAATACATGAACAAATTTAGAAGTTTTTAAGAACTCTTTGCGATAACTGTACATAATACTCCTTGACACTGCTGTGCACTGGGTTTAGAATACCATTTAATATAAACAGAGAAGATGAGTGAGAAGATGAGAGGAGAGCGAGAAAATGGCATATTTTTTTAACGACCCGTCGCACACATTCAGCGAATACCTGCTTGTACCCGGATTTTCATGTGAAGATTGTATCCCCGAAAATATCAGCTTAAAAACACCGCTCGTGAAGTACAAACGCGGCGAAGAGCCTGAAATGTCCGCAAATGTACCACTGACCTCTGCTATCATGCAAGCTGTATCCGACGACAAAATGGCTGTCGCGCTTGCAAAAGAAGGCGGAGTTTCATTTATCTACTGCTCGCAATCAATAGAAAGTCAAGCGGCAATGATAGCAAAAGCAAAGTCATATAAAGCAGGCTTTGTTACAAGTGACTCCAATATAAGCCCGGACTCCACACTCAAGGACATACTTGCACTAAAGGAAAAAACAGGGCACTCTACCGTTGCGGTAACATCAGACGGCAGCAGTAACGGCAGCTTGGTCGGAATTGTAACGAGCCGTGACTATCGTATCAGCCGTATGGTCGGTACGGAGCTTGTCCGTGATTTTATGACCCCTATTGAAAAGTTGATAACAGCTCCGTCAAAAACAACCTTAAAAGAAGCAAATGATATCATTTGGGACAATAAGCTCAATAGCCTACCTGTTGTTGACGAGCGGGGCAGACTAATCCATATGGTATTTCGCAAGGACTATGAGTCGCACAAGGCAAATCCGCTTGAGCTGCTTGATGCACATAAAAAATACATAGTCGGAGCGGGTGTAAACTCCCGTGACTATGAAGAACGTATACCTGCGCTTATTGATGCAGGAGCGGATATTTTATGCATAGACTCCTCAGAGGGGTACTCGCAGTGGCAAAGAAACACCATTTCGTGGGTGCGGAAAAAATACGGCGATACAGTAAAGATTGGTGCAGGCAATGTTGTAGACGGCGAGGGCTTTAAGTTTCTTGCAGACAGCGGAGCAGACTTTATAAAGGTAGGCATTGGCGGCGGTTCCATATGCATAACCCGTGAGCAAAAGGGTATCGGCCGCGGGCAGGCAACTGCAGTCATCGACGTATCAAAAGCAAGAAATGAATACCTTGAAAATACAGGTGTTTATATACCGATTTGTTCCGACGGCGGCATTGTCCATGACTACCACTTCACATTGGCTCTTGCCATGGGCGCAGACTTTTTGATGCTCGGACGATATTTTGCCCGCTTTGACGAGAGTCCGACCAGCCGCGTCAGTGTCGGCGGCAGCTACATGAAAGAATACTGGGGCGAAGGCTCTACACGTGCCCGCAACTGGCAGCGCTACGACTTGGGCGGTTCGCAGGGTCTCACCTTTGAAGAGGGCGTGGACTCTTACGTGCCGTACGCAGGTAATCTCAAAGATAATGTAGCACTTACGCTCGGAAAAATCCGCTCCACAATGTGCAATTGCGGAGCACACACAATATCAGAACTTCAGGAAAAAGCGAAGCTGACTCTCGTATCGGCAACATCAATTGTTGAGGGCGGTGCTCACGACGTTCTTCTCAAAGAAAATGTCACACCAAAAGGCTACTCACAAACATAACGGGCATACTTCGATACACTTACCGCAGATTGTGATATCCTCACCGCCAAAACCGATTTTTGCCCGTTCCCTTGCAGTCTTGCGGCATTTCACAGGGTCAAAAAACTCATCGCGATAAACGCTTATATCCCATAGCTTACCCGACACTGCCCCTGCGGGGCAGTGTTTTGTGCATAGCAAACAATCTCCGCAAAGTGACGCATTGACAGGCTGCGCCGTGTGCAAAGGTGCGTCTGTGAGTATTGACGAAATGCGGATAGCAGAGCCGTACTCTTTTGTTACGAGCAAGGCACATTTTCCAATCCAGCCGATACCTGCTCTTGTTGCAACGGTTTTGTGAGGGAGTGTCGTGTTGTCATTACCTTCGCCATAGCCAACGTTATCGCGTGTTTGAGCGACAGCGTTATAGCCCATATCACGAAGAAACTGTGCACCCTTTGTTACAAGCATGTCCAAGCTTTCGTTGAGTTTATTATACCAATCGAAATATTCCCGGGTCGGATACTCTTTAATGCCGAGGATAACGTCTTTCGGGTACTTAACGGCTACGGAAATGCCAACAGGAAGCCCCCCTCGCACATCGACAGGAAGCTCTTCGAGATTTCCGAAGCCTACCAAATCAGCACCGAGCAGCAGCAACTCTGATTTTACTTTTTCGCTTAATTCGTTCATATGCTCTTCATTATAAATAAAACCCTTGAAAATTGCAAAACATAGCAGAAATTAACAGTTTTAACGCCCCGTGTCACGGGAGTGTCGCAAATAACCCTTGAAAAAGAACACCCCTATATGATACTATTTACTCACAATTAACCCGAGTTTATGAGATTACCAAAAAATACGGTGAGGGAGTATTGCAAATGCTAAGATGTGCCGGTGTTTATACCTGCGAGCTTGATGATTTTGACTTGGCAATGAGCGAAATAAATTCACAAATAGAGGAAAAAATAAAGCTTCTTGACAATACTGTCGGAGTAATAATGTGCCATATCGAATTTATTGAAAGCGGTATGTTGGAGCATGTCTGCAAAAGTCTGCCGTTTGATGTGGCGGGGGTGACAACCTCATCACAAGCGGTAAACGACACAGCTCAGGACGTTATCTTAACGGTTTTTATCATGACATCGGACGATATTTATTTTCGCACGGGAATGACCGAAACCCTTGGTGATGATTTTTATGCTGCTGCAAAAAACGCATATGACAAAATAGACACAACTGAAAAACCCAACCTTGCGTTGATATTCCCGCCCCTGCCGGACAAACATGCAGGTGACGCATATGTTAATGCGTGGGAACGTGTTATCCCCGCAGTTCCGCTGTTTGGCACATTTTCGACGGCGGACACCGCCGATTTCTCGGGCGGCAAGGTCATTTTCAACGGCGAAGCAACAGATACCTGCATGTCGTATATCTTCTGTTACGGAAACATCAACCCGCGTTTTGTTATCGGTACTTTTTCGGAGAAAAACGCCATGCCGTACCAAGGCGAAATAACAAAATCGAGCGGAATATTCGTTGAAGAAATAAACGATATGAAAGCGTATAAATACTTTGAGGAACGGGGTCTTGCCAAAGACGGTGAGCCAAACAGCATTTTTACCTTTGTGCCGTTTTTAATCGACCAGAAAAACCGCACAGATTACGACGGAGTTCCTATTTTGCGTGAACTTGTCTCGTTTAACGAAGACGGCATAGCAATTTTCAGAGGCAATATTGATGAGCACTCAACATTCAAAATGCTTCACGGAACATTTGAAGATGTCGTTTTAATCGCAGAAGAAAAACTTGCAGAAGCTGTGACGCTTCCCGATATAAATGGTATTTTGACGTTCTCGTGCATAGCCCGACATATGATGGTTATGCAAAAGGACTCCTTGAAAGAATTAAATGTAGCAAGAGAAAAACTAAAAGATATACCGTTTATGATGGGATACGCAGGCGGCGAAATCTGCCCGACATCGCTAAAAGACACAGGAGCAACAAACAGATATCACGACTATACACTTATAGTAATGGTCTTATAACCCCTTTTTCGTGGTTATTTTGTGCTTAATGATAAGCAAAAAGGAATGGTCATTTATATGAACCAACTCGAAGCAACGTCAAACACAAAAGAGCAAAACATCGACATAGAGCAAAGGTTGGCAGCAGCGGAAGCGTTGAACAAAAAGCTTGCCAGAGAGCTTCGTATTGTCGAAAAAAGCAGAGATATTATTAAAGTAAATGCGGAAACGCAGTATAATCTTACGGAAAATATCGCAAGAGAAAAACAAAAGCAGGAGTTTTATGTGAAGCTCTTGCTTCGTTCGCATCCGGACATAATATTCGTTTTTGATGAGAATGCAAATTTTTTGCTTGGAACAGACTCCATTTGTAATATTTTAGATATAAATGACATATCTGTTCTGCGGGGACAAAAACTTTCTTCTATCTTGAAACGATACGATACCTCTGCGATTACTCAGGAGATGCTCGATATCCTCAATCATTTTTTGGATAGCGACAAGCTGCAAAACAATAGCTCAGTTGAAGAAAAATTTGAGCTTCAAATTGACAACGATAATTATGAGGTCAAAATTCTTTCGTTCAATAATGACTACGGCAAATATGCGGGTTTTCTTGTAGTAATGCACGATGTAACAGAGCTTGTGCGTGCAAAAGATAATGCAGAGCAGGCAAGCCGTTCAAAAAGTGAGTTTTTATCCCGCATGAGCCATGAAATGCGAACACCTATGAATGCTATTGTCGGCATGACGAACATTGCAAAAAGAGCTCAAACCGAAGAAAAAAGAGCTGATTGTCTCGAAAAGATAGAAGGCGCATCCAAACATTTAATAGATGTTATTAACAATGTCCTTGATATGTCAAAAATTGAAGCAAATAAGTTTGTTATCACACCTGTTGCTTTCGAGTTTAATAAAATGATAAATGATGCGGCTAATGTTTTAGGCTTTCGTTCTGATGAAAAGAAGCAAAAGCTGATAATAGACATTGACGAAAAAATACCGAAGTTTGTCATAAGTGACGAATTTCGGATTACACAGATAATAACAAATCTGCTTGCTAACGCAGTGAAGTTTACCCCCGAGGAGGGTACGATTACCCTCAGAGCGTCATGTTCGGACGAAGAAAATGACCGGTTTACCATAAGGTTTGAAGTTGAAGATACCGGAATTGGTATTTCGGACGACCTAAAGAACCGTGTGTTTGAAGCGTTTGAACAAGCAGACGGAGGCACGGCACGCAAGTATGGCGGCACGGGTCTCGGGCTTGCAATCTGCAAACAAATAACAGAAAAGATGAATGGCAGTATTTGGGTGGAGTCAAACGAGGGCGAAGGTGCAAAGTTTGTGTTCACAATGCCAATGCAAAAGTGCGAAAATTTCTCGGGGGGGGGGGGCACTAAACACGATAAAAACAAAAGAGCGGATTTTCGGAAAAGACATTTATGAAAATCTGTAGTATTTACTCAAGCAGGTCGCCGGCTCTAATGCTAACCTCTTTGCTGGAGCCTCTGAAGTCAATATCGTTTGGGAAATAGAAATCAAAATAAAAGGCATTGCCGTATGTGTGTATCAAACCATCGTCCCACATCGCGTAATGCTCAATTTGATCTCCAAATAATTGTTTAATTTCTCCGCCTGTTATCTCGCTTTTATCGGTAAATAAACGAGAAATCGGCATGGTTATTTGAAACAGCTCGTCGCGAGCAAATGCAAACGTTATTGAGCCATAATTTGGAAAATTATAAACATTATCCCAATCATTGACTTCCTCTGCCTTTCCAAGCTCTTGCTCCAACTCAGAAAAAGTTTTTGAAAAGAAACCAAAAAAGTCAACATTTATATTTGGAGAAAACTCAGTTAAAAAGCCTAATTTGTAGCCGTCAAGAACTCTTTTAACATCGGGAAGACCGCCCGGAGACGGTGTTAATTTCGAGTCATCAAGATCTGCTGCTAATGTAGGCCCAAGATTAGATGAAGTTTCAACAAAATCTAAAAAATCCGATGAAACAAAGCTGACATCAATTGTAAAAATGCCGTCAACACTATTTTTTTCGACGTAACCAGTTTCCCGTGTTATTAAATGACCGTGTAAAAATAATATTCCCGCATCATTTATACCGATGATTTCGCCCTTGAAGTTATCAAAAACGATAACTTCATCAAAATTATCGTTATATGCCCTTATGTAAGTGTCGGGAGAATAAAAGCATTCAATGTACCAATATACATCGTTAAATTCAAAAAATCTATTTTTTACCGGAACAGCTGTCATGCCACCGTCGGCACTCATTCTTAATGTGTCCATGCTCTGTGAAGCAGGGAAGCGATATAGTGACCCATGTGTATAAATAAAGGGAGAATTATAATGCGATATATTAGCATAGCTGAAAAAATTAAAATCGGGATGAACGAAAATTAAACCGTCTTCACTTAGCTTATATGTTCCGGAAAAGCCAAAGTTAGTGCTATTGATAAAAACATCACTGTTAAATGAACCAACACCATTAATGGATAATCGTTCATCAAAAATCTTGCTCTCACCATTAACGGTTATACGGTATTTGTCATCGTTATTAAAATAACGAAACACCTCAATTGCCTCATGCGTGATTAAATCATACTTGATTATTTCAGCACCCCAAATACCGGTATAGAAATATAAGGTATTTGAATTTAACGGGTCAATAAATAACGTTACTTCACGACTCGATGTATACAATGAAACTGTTTGCTCTGTCTCTAAATCATAACAGTGAACAGACCATGTTCTATTTTCTCTGTTATCATCTGGATTAAGGGTATCTTCGTGTGTTACATAGTAAAATAGGTTGTCCATAAAAGTTATCTTCCATTTATCCGCTCTCAATTCCACATATACAGAACCGACTTTAGCTTCAAAAATAGTAGAGAGATTATCAGTAATAATATTGTATTTGTAAAGATATACGCTTGATACATTTCCGGACTCTTCAAATCCCCAAAAAATAAACCACTCATCAGTAATCCAAAAGGCGGAACGGTCACAAAAATAAGGTCCAATCTTAATTAATTCATTTTTCACTAAGTCATAACTGTATACAGGGGATATATAAGAACCGTTGGGAGAGATTGTATCATCATCATCAAGGGAAACAAAAATTTTGCTTCCTGACATACCGTGTACAGCCTCAAGGTTCTCCCACTTCGCAAACAAATGTATTTCAAGCTCTTCTTGCTGCTGTTCGACATAATCACCCCCGTTTCCGTTGTCAGCCGGAAACTCATTTCCCGAGTCGCCATTTGAAATAACAAGAGGCTCATTCGGAGGATTATTTTCTCCGACGTGGAATATCACGATAAGAGCAGTTGTTAGCAGAGCAATCAAGAAGACACAGGAGCAAGCTATAATAATAAGCTTATTTCTTTTTGATTTATTACAGAACATATTATCAACCTCACAAAAATTATTTTGTTCTCAACAAAGACACTTTATATTTTTTCAAACACAAAAAACCACCATAAGCATATCACTCATGGTGGTTTTTTGTCCTATGCACAGTGCTTAGTGGTCTTACCCTTGTATTGTCCGTGCGACAAGCCATAGCAGGCGGGTCAGTTCTGTTGTTTCCCTACCTTGAAGATGTATAACAAGCTCACCCTCAGAGAGAGTTTCAATTACAGCAGTTGGCACGAGGTCTGCTGTGCCGACTCTGTAAAATATACATTCGGCAAAATTAACGAGTCCCGCCGCATCATGCTCGGCACTGCGGCTGTACTCATAGCCGCCGACAACTTCGCAAATATAGTAATACCCGTAAGGGTCGACAACCCATATTAAATGAGTATAAATGCTATCAACATTTGTTATGTTTTCAAAATCGTCAAGCGTGTTGCTGAGAAGTGTGTCACCCTCATAAGCGCCCTCTTGTTTTCTGAGTGCCCGGTACTCCGCAACTGTTGCAGGATTGCCGTTTAAGCTCCACCCGAACCCGACGATACCGTTTTCGCGGGCAAAATTAAATGTATCAATACCACCGTGCGGACGCATTTTCATAGTCCATGCGGAAATAATTGTGTCTGACTTATCTACGGGATAACTTTGCTCTTTAATAAAAACAGAAAAAATGACAAGCAAAGCAACAGCAGCAACTGCAACAACGAAAAGCCCTGCAAGCAGCACGTTTCTTTTGCTTTTTCTGACAGGTGTATTTTGAAGAGGCACTTCTTCAACTAATTTTCCCATACAAGAAAGACAGAATTTTGCTTCTTTCGGAAGCTCTTTGTTGCAATGAGGGCAGTTTTTCATATCCATAATCAGAGCTCCTTTGCAAGAGATAGTGCATTAAAATAACGCTTGTTGGGGTCAATCTGTGTGCATTTTTCTATAATGCCGGATAGCTTGCCTTTATAGAGATTTTTAGACGGATGCTCACCTGTCGTCATAACATTCATTAAAATACCAATAGAGAAAATATCGGCGCGCTCGTCCGTTTGAGATATACCAAACTGTTCGGGAGCAGCAAAACCGGTAGTACCGATAACGCTCGTGTCGCCCGATTTATATGCCTTAAACAATCGGGCTGTGTCGAAGTCAATTAACTTAACAATGCCTTCGCTGTTAATCATCACATTTTCGGGCTTTATATCCCTGTGGATAACTCCGAGCGAATGCAACGCTGCCAATGCGCTGCATAACTCGCGCGCAATAGTTCTTGTGGCGTTCTCGGTATATACATTATCTTGCAACTCATCAGATATGGTTATCCCGTTTATATATTCCTCGAGGACTATGGTTGTTGCACCGTCGGTGATTACCTCATATATATGTGGAATGTTCGGGTGTGAAATTCCTTGCAAAATGCGATATACCTCGCCGTCGCCCTCATAAACACGCTTAATTATGTCCCTGTCAAGGGTCTTGTGCCGCAGCACTTGAATATCCGATTTGCCGGAGCTTCGCAAAACTCTGACTAATTTATATTGTTCTGATATAGTTTTATTCAGCCACTCAACCATTCGGCACGTTCCTCCGCGGGCATGTCACTTGCAAACTGTAGTATACCATGCTAAACTTCATTTTGGGAGGGGATATAATTGAAAGAAAAAAGAACAGAAAATCTTATGCAATCACTTTCCAAAACTAACGATATTCAGTCATATGTAAAAGAAAATAAAGAGGCATTTATAAATATTACTGTGGCGGAAGCGTTAAATAAGTACGCAAAAGAAAAAGGTCTGTCAAAGCCAAATATAATAAGGCGCTCAGAGATAAACGATATTTATGGATACCAAATATTTGCAGGAACACGTAACCCCTCGAGAGATATTTTACTGTGTTTGTGTTTTGGATTGACTTTAAGTGTTGATGAAACACAGAGCTTGCTAAAAGCTTCCGGTCTTGCTCCGCTTTACCCAAAGATAAAACGTGACAGCATTATTTTGTATGGCTTACATAATTCTAATAGCATATGCGAAATCAACGAACAGCTGTATAATCACGAAGAACCAACACTGTAGAGTATAGCATAAATATATCAAACATTACTAAGCAGCCAGCTTAGTAAAAACCACCATGAGTCTAACATTCACGGTGGCTGGTTGTCCTATGCAGTGTGCTTAGTGTTCTGTTAAGAAGAACGTGTTCGCTTTAATCTCTTTTATAGTCAGGAGGGACTTCTTCAACCATACTGTCGTCAATATGAAGCTGAACATCTCCTATAGTTTTTGCCAGTTGGTTTAAAGTATAGTCTGAACTACGTCTTTTTGGGAGTTTAAGACTATGTGGTTGCATTTCCAAAAATGCTGTAGTTAATTCTTTATTTGTAGCGTTATTATTAAAATTAACATTGAGATTGTATTTATTGAGGATGTCTGTGCCGATTAAAAATCTATCAGTCGAAACAAATCTATACTTTGTTTTGTCAACAAAAGTAAAAGGAACATAAATTTCTGATATAGGAATTGTTTCGTTACCTAAAGGTAATGAAGAACACGGCACCTTGAAAGCATATCCTTTAAGTTCTTCTACAACTCCTACATATTTTATACATCGTTGTTTCTTGATAAACTCAGAGGTTAACCCCAGTTCAACAGCAATATCTATGCCAACTAAAGTGATAAATGCTCCAGAATCAATTTTCGCATTAAAGAGTTGATTATTAATATTGGTGGGAATTATCCATTCTACCCAAGGAAACTTTAGTTCGAATAACATGGAAAATCCTCCACAATTGGGCAGTATTCGCGAAAATTATCTCCGCGAAGCATATAAAAATACAAGCCGTCCGGAGGAGTGTGATTTTTAACAAAAACTCTTCGGTCATCAATAGAGCCAACAAAAATTACATCGCCGGTTGTATCGTTTTTAATATCGCCAACAATTAGCATAACAATATAATCATTTAAATACATCTCACACGCGCGCTGTGGAGTTATTCCGGCATTAATAATATTAAACATAATTAGACCTCCCTGCGAAAATATGTACATTAATATTATAAACCAAAAATAGGCGGATTGCAAAAAGAAAATCCCCTATGGCTTTCACCGCAGAGGACTTTTGGTTGCGGGGGGCGGATTTGAACCACCGACCTTTGGGTTATGAGCCCAACGAGCTACCGGACTGCTCCACCCCGCGATATTCATAAAATTAGCGACGGGGTACATAATAACACAATAACCAAATAACCGTCAAGAAGTATTTATTTACAAAAAGTTTTTCTATTAACTATGGCAATCTTTACAAAATTGTGATATAATATGTTACTTTTTGTAAAGATTTTATGTAAACAACATTATTATTAGTTTTTGTGGGTATATTGCGGTGCTTGAATTAGTTTCTCCGGCAGGTTCGCCCGAAGGTGTTATAGCGGCTGTACAAAACGGAGCAGATGCCGTTTACCTCGGGTTTCGTGAATTTAATGCGTGCATGGATGCCGAAAACTTCATGTTTGATGAATTCGGACGCTCGCTTGAATATTGCCGTGTCCGCGGTATTAAAACCTACCTCACACTTGATGCGATTGCGTATGACCACGAGCTTCCGGTTATCGCACAAAACGCCAAGGAAGCAAGCCGCTACGGTATTGACGCGGTTATCGTGCAAGACCTCGGTGCTATGAGAGCAGTACGTCAGGCTGTGCCTGAAATGCCTATCCACGCAAGCTCCCGAATGAGTGTGCATAATTTAGAGGGCGTGAAAATGGCTGCGGCAATGGGGTGCACAAGAGTAACCGTTGCACAAGAGCTGACGCGCAAGGAAATCCGCCACATCTGCAGATACTCTCCCGTAGAGATAGAAGTTTCGGTGCATGGCAATTTATGCATGAGCTACTGCGGGCAGTGTTATATGAGTACGCTGCTTGAAGAAAACAGCGACAGCCGCGGCTTATGCGACAAACCCTGTCAGAAGACCTACAGCGCCACAGGGCACACAATCACCCACCCGCTCAGCCTAAAAGACAACAGCCTTGTCCGATATCTTTCAGACTTGGAAGCAATAGGTGTAAAAGCCATAAAAATAGAGGGTCGCTCCAAACGCTCCGAATATACGGCGCTCGTCACAGGAATGTATTCAAAAGCGGCACGAAGCGAAAAAGAACCCTCAAGAGAAAGTGCACAAACGCTGATAAACACATTTTCAAGGCAAGGCTTCACAGACGGATATTATACCGACCGCAAAGGACCGCAAATGCTCGGGCTGCGCGAGGAAGACACAAGAACAGACACTGTGCTCTTTGCCTCTACCCGAAAGCTTTATCTAAACGGTGAGTTTCAACGAGTGCCAATACGATTTGTCGGACAGGTTGTCAAAGACAAACCCGCCAAACTTGCAGCAGCGGACGATAAAAAGAATGCGGCAGTTGCATACGGCCCGATACCCGAGCAATCCTTTCACAAAGAGCTGACACATGCTATGCTGCAAACTGAGTTATATAAAACCGCAGGCACCCCGTTTATCTGCTTGGGTGTAAAAGGCTCGGTTGAGCCGGGACTTAAGCTTCCGATGTCGGCATTTGCCGATATGCGCGTAGAACTGTTTGCTGAGATATTAGAACAACGAAAGCCTATAACCATGCGGGCAGAGGGTGAGTACATTCCAAACGTTTATGCTACCGACGGATTTGTCCCCGACCTGCACGATATGAACCGCAGCGACCCTCCGCTTGTGACGGTATCTGTAACAAAAGCAGACCAGTTGTCAGAAGAAATGGAAGAGCTCGCTCCCGCCGTGTTATACATTCCCGTTACCGAGCTTGACTACGAGTCAAAACTTTTGCACAAATTTCTTGAAAATGAAAATACCATTGTAGCGGTCAGTGTGCCGAGGGTCGTTCACGATAACGAAAAGAAAAAAATCTCGAAAATGATGGAACGTGCCAAATCACTCGGCATCAAGGACGCTCTTGTAGGAAACATCGGGCACATACAGTATGCAAGAAGCTTTGGAATGTATGTACGTGGAGACTACGGGCTGAATATATGCAATTCGGAAGTTCTGTTTGTTCTTCAAAAATTAGGATTAATATCGGCAACATTTTCATTTGAGATGCGTCTTAGCGAAATACGCGACCTGCCCAAGCCAATAGATACAGAGCTTATCACATACGGGCGCTTGCCGCTGATGTATACGGAAAACTGCATCGTCCGCAATTGCACAGAAGCTTGCACATGCGACAGCTTTACAGGCTTGGTTGGTGAAAACGGTATGCTCTATCCGGTTATAGCAGACTTTGGTTGCCGAAACACACTGCTTAACTCAAAAAAGCTCTTTATGGCAGACAAACGAAAAATTTTATCAACGCTTGGTCTTTGGGCGCAAAGACTCAGCTTTACCACAGAAAACGCGATTGAATGTGTTTCCGTTCTAAAGAGATATTTGGGCAAAGGCGATTATTCACCACCCGGATTTACGCGCGGAGTATATTTTAAGGATATCGAGGTCTGATAAAGGAGTTACAAAATGAAAGCGATACTCACAAAAAGGACAATCATAATTTTTTCTACTGCATTGTTGCTCGCATTTATTACAATTATATCAGTTAATGTGTTTAACAGCTCAGGCCCTGTTACGGGTTTTGCAAATACCGTTACAAGACCTGTCAGAGCACTTGCAACTACGGTAGCCAGTGCGTTCGGCGATATATTTTCCGCAATATACAGATATGAAGCACTCGAAAAAAGAAACGAAGAGCTTGTTGCAAGAATTGCCATTCTCGAAGCAAACTACCGCGCCGCAGACGAACTGGCGGAAGAAAATAACCGTCTTCGTGCTCTTCAAGGCTTTAGAGAACGCCATGGCGGATATGAACACGAAATGGCATCTCTTATAGGCAGAGGCAGCGACAACTTTTCTTCTACATTTACCATAAACATGGGGTACGCCAACTCAAAAATAGAGCGTGGAATGGCGGTTGCAACCGAGGAGGGAGTGCTTATCGGACAGGTTCATGACGTAGGAGCCGCACAGTCCACGGTAATCACTATACTTGACACGAAGTTTTCGGCTGCTGCGTACGTTGGACGCAGGGATACAGGCGACGAGGGAGACAGCTCGGCTACGGTCAGAGGCGACTTTACATATATGCGCAGCGGTCTTCTGATGCTTGAAAAATTTGACGCCGACCTCATAGTAAGAAAAGGTGACACGGTTATCACATCGGGCATAGGTGGCGTCTTCCCTGCAGGTCTTATTGTCGGCGAGGTTGATGTGGTGTCGAGAAATGACAGCGGTATAAGCAGATTTGCAACAGTCAGACCACTGCTTGACCTTGAAAACATATCGCTTGTATTTGTTATTACAGGCTTTGAAAGTACGGAACAAAGAGATACATAAAACATGAAAAAGAAAGCAATAGTAAACTTAATATTACTCCATGCACTCTTTTTAGTTGTGGTGTATGTTTTTCAAGGTGTTATATTCCCGTATGTACGCTTTGGCGGATTTGTTCCACTGCTTCTGCCTGTTGCAGTTACCGGCATAGCCTTGTATGAGGGTCGGTATAAAGGTGGTCTGTCGGGTCTTTTTGCCGGAATTTTTTGCGACATATCATTTAATCAACCTGTTGGAACATTTACGGTGTTTTTGACATTGGTAGGGCTTGGTATAGGGACACTTTCAGACACAGTGGTATTGAGCGGTTTTATCGCATTTTATATAGGGAGCGCTGCAGTTCTTATTGTTTCGGCATTTATCCAAATGCTGCCGATTATTGCCCTGCCGCACAGCATTCCGACAAGTATAATCATGGGTACGGTTATAGGGCAAACAGTCTATTCGCTGGTGCTTGCCTTTCCAATATGGTTTATTGTGCGAGCACTCGGCAAACGCGCAGAGAGGATAACGCCGTCAGGTCGAATAGTGTGAGGGGAAAGACGCTTAAGAGGTACTAAAAATGCAAAAATTATACACACCCGCAAGAATGGTTGTTATTTTCATAATAATGGCATTAATTCTTACAGTTTATGTTTCTGCTTTATATAATGTGCAGGTGTATCAGCCGAGGCTTCATGCCGACGAGCAGTCGCACGGGCGGATTATCACACGCACGTCAACCATAGCAGCTGCACGGGGCAATATTTACGACAGAAACGGCGTGCTTCTTGCGTCGGGCAGACCGTCATATGACATTCGCCTTGACTGGTGGGCGCTGCGTGGTATGCCCGAAGCAAATGACGTTGTTTTGGAACTCATTAACGCCACGCTCGACGAGGGTCTTACATATAACGACACGTTTCCTGTCACAAGGGGGGCGCCGTTTGAGTATCTGACAAACATGACATCAACTCAACGTAACCGTTTGAATACATATTTTGAGTATCACGGAATAAATCCCGAGATTGATGTTTCCGAGCTGCTTGCATGGTTTCACAATCATTACAGAATTCATTATACTATCGGAATACTTGATGCGCGCCTCATTATCGGCGTGCGTTATGAGCTTGAAATCCGTGCAATAATAGGCTCGATTACGCCATATGTCTTTTCTGCCGATATCAGCACTGACTTTGTTTCGTATTTAGCCGAGAGAAATCTGACAGGCGTTTTTATCGAAACATCCTATGCAAGAGAATATCATACAGTTCATGCACCGCACCTTTTAGGTTATATCGGAAGAATGACTGCCGAGGAATATGAAGTATATAAAGAGCGCGGATATCCTATGGACGCACTTGTCGGCAAGATAGGAACAGAGTTTGCGTTTGAAGAAATACTGCACGGCTCCGAGGGGCAGCGGATTGTTCAGCTAAATGAAGAGGGAACCGTATTTCGAGATGAAGTTACCAAAGAACCCGAACCGGGTCAACATATCTATCTGACATTAGACCTTGACCTGCAAATAGCATCCGAACATGCACTTCGCTCGCAAATTGAAACAATAAATCATCAACGCCAAGAAGCAAATGCAACAAGAGACGATGACGATGAAGAACTTGAGCTTATTACGGGAGGGGCAGTTGTTGTAACAAATGTAAACACAGGCGAAATCCTTGCTGCAGCCTCATATCCGACATTTAACCTGCTTACTCTGTCGCAGGACTGGCCGATGTTAAATACCGACCCGAACTTCCCGATGTTCAACCGTGCCACGCAGGCAACATATGCCCCCGGTTCTACTTTCAAAATGGTAACAGCGCTTGCGGGGCTGCGAAATATCAGCTTTTTGTCCCGATATTTCCCAATAGATGATACAGGGCGTTTTACAAAATACGAAGATGTTGGTTTTGTTGCGACATGCTGGTTATATAATAGTCAAGGTGTCGGACACAGAGAAGTTAATCTCGTTCAGGCATTAGCATGTTCGTGCAACTATTATTTTCTACAGGTTTCAGACTGGCTTGCGGGAGGTCACGCAGCAAATGCCGCAGATATGCTCGCAGAGGCAGCTATGGAGTTTGGACTTGGAATAAAAACAGGACTTGAAATACCCGAAGCAGCAGGGCGCCTCGCGCTGCCCGAAGTTAAAGCGTTATTAAAACCGACTGAGGGTTGGTATAATGCCGACGTTCTTCTCGCAGGTTTCGGACAAGGTGAAAACCGCTTTACACCCGTTCAGCTTGCAAACTACGCAGCCACCATAGGCAATGGCGGAACATTGTATTCGCTGTCATTTTTACGCAGAGTAGTCAGTGCCGACTTTACAGAACCGATTTTTGAAAATGAGCCTCGAATTCTTAACCAAATTGAAGAAACCGATTTTATAAGTTATATCCAAGAGGGAATGGTTGCTGTTTCAACAGGTCCCGGAGGTACGGGACGACCGGTATTCTTAAACTATCCGATTACGGTTGCGGCAAAAACAGGTACGGTGCAGATTGAGGGACGCTCTATGAACAACGGCATATTTGTATGCTACGCACCTGCAAACAATCCGGAAATTGCCATATCGGTTGTTGTTGAAAAGGGCGGTTCCGGCTCACAAATCATGGCTATAGCACGAATGATTTTTGACCATTACTTCATCACAGAGAGCACATTCCTTGCAGTTCCTTACGGGCAAATGATACCATAGAAAGCGAAGAAAAAATGCGAGATAACATTCACATCAAGGGTGCACGCGAAAATAATCTGAAAAACATCGACTTGGAAATACCGAGAGATAAATTAGTTGTACTGACGGGCATATCGGGGAGCGGAAAATCTTCACTTGCTTTTGATACAATCTATGCAGAGGGTCAACGGCGTTACGTCGAGTCGCTGTCGGCATACGCACGTCAATTTTTGGGGCAAATGGAAAAACCGGATATTGATTATATCGAGGGGCTATCGCCCGCTATTTCCATTGACCAGAAAACAACAAGCCGCAACCCCCGTTCCACGGTTGGTACGGTTACTGAAATTTACGACTATCTGCGTCTTTTGTGGGCGCGTATCGGCATACCTCATTGCCATATTTGCGGCAAGGAAATAAAACAACAATCGGTTGACCAAATAGTAGACAGTGTTTTAACACTACCCGAAGCGACCAGAATACAAATAATGGCACCTGTTATCCGCGCGCGCAAGGGTGAGTATCAAAAAGTTTTTGAAGACGCCCGCAGAAGCGGTTATGTCCGTGCCCGTGTGGACGGAAGCGTTTATGATTTATCCGAGGAAATTAAGCTCGACAAGAACAAAAAGCATAACATTGAAATTATTGTTGACCGTCTTGTTATAAAAGACGATATCGCCCGCCGCCTGACGGACTCCGTTGAAACGGCGCTGACACTCGCAGGCGGACTGCTTATAATTGATGTTGTCGGTGAAGACAGGGAAATGATGTTTTCGCAAAATTACGCATGTGAAGAATGCGGCGTTTCCATGGAAGAACTGACGCCGAGATTATTTTCGTTCAACAATCCGTACGGTGCCTGCTCAAAATGCACAGGTCTCGGAACGCAGCTTAGGGTAGACCCGTCACTTATTATTCCAAATCCGACAATGTCAATAGAGGACGGTGGTATATCCGCCTCGGGTTGGGGAAATGTAAAAAATGACGGAATTTCAAAAATGTATTTTGAAGCTCTCTCCAAAAAATACAGATTTAAGCTGACCACACCGATAAAAGACCTTCCTGACGAAATTATGGAAATTATTCTCTACGGCACAAAAGGTGAGAAGTTAGATTTATATTACGACCAGCCTCGGGGCAAAGGTGTTCTCACACAACCCTTTGAGGGAATAGTCAACAACATCGAGCGGCGGTATAAGGATACTCAAAGCCTATCAATGCGGTGGGAGCTTGAGACCTATATGGCAGAGCACCCATGTCCGGACTGTGAGGGGCGCAGGCTCAAAAAAGAAGTTCTCGCGGTCACAGTCGGCGATATTAGCATAGCAACTCTTACGGAAATGTCGATTTCACGGACAATGGATTTCTTAAACGGCTTAAAGCTAAAAGAAAAAGACGAAATGATTGCCCGACGGATATTAAAGGAAATAAACGAAAGGCTTGGCTTCTTACGAAGTGTCGGGCTTGAATACCTCACGCTCAGCCGTCAGGCAGGCTCACTGTCGGGTGGTGAAAATCAGCGCATTCGCCTTGCGACACAAATCGGCTCATCACTCATGGGTGTGCTCTATATTCTTGACGAACCGTCAATCGGTTTGCATCAGCGCGACAACATCAAGCTGCTTAATATGTTAAAACGACTTCGCGACCTTGGCAACACCCTGCTCATAGTCGAGCATGATGAAGAAACCATGCTTGCTGCCGACTATATTGTTGATATCGGTCCCGGCGCGGGAGTTCACGGCGGGCAGGTTGTCTGTGCGGGAACAGCCGAGGAAGTTATGGCATGTGAAAAGTCTATAACAGGCAAGTATCTCAGCCGAAAAAAGAAAATACCTGTACCAAAAACACGCAGACAAGGTAACGGACATTTTCTGATAGTAAAAGAAGCGGCTGAAAATAATCTCAAAAATTTAACCGTGGAAATACCCCTCGGCAAAATGACAGCAGTAACAGGGGTTTCGGGCAGCGGTAAGTCTTCTCTCATAAATGAGGTTGTATATAAAACACTTGCCTCGGTGCTCAACGGTGCAAAAGCTCGCCCCGGTTTGCATGGCAGCGTTCATGGCATGGAATTTCTCGACAAGGTTATTGATATCGACCAGTCGCCAATCGGTCGCACACCGCGTTCAAACCCCGCAACCTATACAGGCGTTTTCGGCGATATCCGTGACTTGTTTGCATCAACACAAGATGCCAAAGCAAAAGGTTATAAAGCAGGGCGTTTCTCATTTAATGTGCGTGGCGGACGCTGCGAGTCTTGCAGCGGCGACGGGCTTATAAAGATTGAAATGCACTTTTTGCCGGATATTTATGTTCCGTGTGATGTGTGCAAAGGCAAAAGATATAACAGAGAAACTCTTGAAGTGCGTTATAAGGGCAAGAATATACATGAAGTGCTTGAGATGACTGTTGACGAGGCACTTGAGTTTTTTGAAAATCTTCCAAAGATAAAGCAAAAGCTTGTGACACTCGTTGATGTGGGGCTTGGATATGTAAAACTCGGACAGCCGTCAACAACCCTGTCCGGCGGTGAAGCACAGCGTGTCAAGCTCTCTACCGAGCTGAGCAAACGCTCGACAGGAAATACATTTTATGTGCTCGACGAGCCGACAACAGGACTGCACACGGCAGATGTTCACAGATTGGTTGATGTGCTCAATACTCTTACCGATGCGGGAAATACGGTTGTTGTCATTGAGCATAATTTGGACGTAATAAAAACCGCCGACCATGTAATTGACTTAGGTCCGGAGGGCGGCGATGCGGGCGGCGAGGTTTTATTTGCGGGAAGTCCGGAAGATGTTGCGCAATGTGAGGCAAGCTACACGGGGCAATACTTAAAGCGAGTGCTTTTCCAATGATACCTACCCGTTCCCTACATCGAATTATCTATATATTGAGTATAATACGACAGAATACGAGCTTTTAAGTGTGCTGTCGTTATTGTTCATCACCACATAATTATCAGTTTTTGACAGCTGCGTTAAAAGGGCGTGCACCTCATCATTTGGGATTTCGTATAGGGAATACCAATTATGCCAAGGGCCGTGAGGCGACACTTCGTAGTCTTCCATATGAGAGAGATGTTCCTGTGTTATTAATATCCAACATGAAGCACCTTTGAGAAACTCCATTGTTTCGTCTACTTCCTGCCGTGTCAAGCGTTGTGCTCTGCGGTTTAATGCATCAAACGCCAACAAAGCCTCAATTGAAGCAGCGTCTGCATCTACTATAAAGCTCTCGTTTCCGATGCCGTCATCGTGCGGTTTGTTCTGCGGTGGTGCCGCTGCATCCGGCGCTGAAGCATCAAAAACATGCCATGATGTATCACCGCCTCCTGTGCTTGTGCCCGTGGGATGAAGGTCGTTACGGTCGGAGCTAAGGCCCGGCAGCATTTCATCGCCTGCGGGTGCTGAATAATCGCCGAAGGAAGAAGCCAAAGGCGCGAAATTATCGGCACCCCTCGGAGCAAAAAGATCGCCCCAAAAACCCCATACAAGCAAAACAACAGCCAAACATGCGGCAATCGGCATATAACGTGTCAGAAAAAATTGAATGTTTCTTTTGCGTTTTGTCGCGATGACAGGTTTTTCTGCTTTTATCCTGTTCATAACGCCGATGCGAAGTGCGTCGGGAACAAGTGTGTCGGAAATATCTGCGGCAACAGAGATTTCTTTATATACTTCAAGTAAGGCGGAGCAATCTTCACATGCGTTTAAGTGCCCAAGCAGCTTTTGTGTTTCCTGCTCAGACAGCTCGTTATCGTGATATGCACTAAGCTGCTCCACATAATCTATACAGTTTTTCATGATGCTCCCCCTCCTTCCTTTTGTGTGCTGTACAGTATTTGACGATAACCCTCGGGAAAAGTTCCCTTTTTTTTCAATATTTCTACTAATTTTTCTCGTGCGCGTGCAAGCCGTGATTTTACCGTTCCGGTATTTATGCCGAGAGTTCCTGAAATATCCTCATAACTCATACCCGTAACTTCTCGCATCACAAGGATTTCGCGATGATTTTGAGGGAGCAGCTTTATGCTGTCGGCTATATTTTTTCGCGTTTCTTTTCGTATTGCATTATCTTCGGGCAGATTTCGCAAATCGGGTATTTCCAAAGGTTTTAAGTTGCCCGAGGTGTCCTCATAATCGAGAGACACTATTTTTGCGGAGGAGCTTTTTCGTATGAAGTCAATGCACATATTATATGTAAGTCTGTATAACCAGACGGAAAACTTGCTTTCACCACGAAAACTTTTAAGCTGACGATATGCCTTTATAAACGCCTCTTGAGAGACATCAAGTGCGTCTTCTTCATTTTTGGTCATTTTCAAAGCGAGATTGTATACGTTTTTCTGATTTGCCAAAACTAAATCTTCAAACGCGTTTTTATCCCCGCTCATAACCTTTTGAATTATTAATTTTTCTTCTTCAGCTGTCATAACTCTCTTATAATACCCTCGGTGATTTTTCTCAAATCATTAAGTGTTTCTGCTTTTGAGATTTGACCCTTAAAATACGAAGAATGAGGAACACCGCGTAAATACCATGCGTAGTGCTTTCTTGCCTCGAGACAAGCGACGCGCTCGCCTTTTTGCTCGGCCGCCATTTCAAACTGTTCGAGTGCTATTTTTGCACGCTTTCCAATCGGTGGTTTTTTAGGGATATCGTCGCCTCGCAGCGCTGCGGCGGACTGCTCGAAAATCCAAGGGTCGCCCATAGCTCCGCGGGCTATCATCGCCATATCGGCACCTGTATATTTTAGAATTTTTACGGCATCTTCGGCACTCCACACATCGCCGTTTGCTATAACGGGTACGCTGACGGCTTTTTTAACCTCGCGTATAATATCCCAATCGGCCTTGCCGGCGTACATCTGTGTGCGTGTCCTGCCGTGAACAGTTATAGCCGATGCGCCTGCTTCTTCCGCCATTTGAGCAAATTCTACGGCATTGACATTACCCTTGTCCCAGCTTTTTCGTATCTTTACCGTGACAGGAGCGTCTATAGCCCGCACGACTGCTTCGATGATTTTTTTTGCTTTATCGGGGTCTTTCATTAAAGCACAGCCGTCACCGCTTTTTACGACCTTGCCGACAGGACAACCCATGTTTATGTCGATAAAATCTGCGCCCGATATTTCAAGAGCTTTCCCTGCGGCGTCTGCCATGCAGCTTGCATCACTGCCGAATATTTGCACTGCCGAAGGGTGTTCGTCATCGCCGATTTTAAGCAGTCCGAGAGTATTGCCGTCTTGGTAAACAAGAGCTTTGGAGCTGACCATTTCCGTGTATGTTAGCCCTGCGCCCATTTTGCGGCATATCGCACGAAAGGCAAAATCCGTAACCCCTGCCATTGGCGCTAAAGCAAGCTGCGAATTGATTTCGATATCCCCGATTTTTATCATGTTGGTATTATAGCATAACCTACCGTTTTAGCCAAATCATGAGTGCGGCGATGTCGGCGGGCGAAACGCCCGATATGCGAGATGCCTGTCCGAGCGTTCGCGGTTTCACGGCTTTTAGCTTCTGCCGCGCTTCAATACGCAAGGCTTGCAGAGCGTCATAATCAATATCGTCGGGTAGTGTGTGGTTTTCCATACGTGCAATTTCATCAAGCTGTCTTTGCTGACGCTTGATGTACCCGTCGTATTTTATGGCGATTTCCACCTGTTCGCGTATAGCTCTTTTAAGCATTGGTGCATTTTTGTCAAGCGGTGCAACTATTTCATATGTAAGTGCAGGACGCCGCAAAAGAGAGGCAAGGCTAACACCTGTTGCCACTTCCGGCATTTCATAGGCTTTGAGCAGATTGTTTAATTCGTCTGACGGCGGGATAAAAGTTGCTTCGAGCCTGTTTATTTCTTTCTCTACCGCATCGTACTTAGAGAGAACCCTCTCGTGCCGCTCTTTTGAAACAAGCCCTACGCGATAACCAAAATGCGACATTCTGATATCGGCATTATCTTGACGGTGCAACATTCTGTATTCCGTGCGCGAGGTCATCATGCGGTAAGGCTCGTTTGTGCCCTTTGTCACAAGGTCGTCTATTAACGTGCCGATATAACCGTCATTTCGGGTTATAATAAGCGGCTCTTTATTATTTAATGAAAGAACGGCATTAACCCCCGCAACATAGCCCTGCACAGCGGCTTCTTCATATCCCGAAGAACCGCAAAACTGTCCCGCGCCGTACAGACCTTTGACTTTCTTTGTTTCGAGTGTCGGAAAAAGTTCCAAGGGGTCAATGCAGTCATATTCTATGGCATAAGCGGGTCGCATTACTTCGGCATTTTCAAAGCCTTTTAAGCTGCCAAGCATCTCAAGCTGAATTTCTTCGGGCATTGACGAAGAAAAGCCTTGCAGATAAAGCTCCTCGGTATCAAGACCCATTGGTTCCACAAAAAGCTGGTGGCGTTTTTTATCGGCAAAGCGCACGACCTTATCTTCAAACGACGGACAGTATCTTGTTCCCGTGCCGTCAATCGCGCCCGAGTGCATGGGGCTTCTGTGAATATTTTTGCGAACGATTTCATGTGTTTTTTCATTTGAGTATGTAAGATAACAAACAGCTTGATTTACAAGAACCGCGTCTTCCTCCAGCGTTTCAAAAGAAAAAGGCTCGGGAGGCTCGTCGCCCGCTTGTATTTCCATTTGAGAAAAATCAACACTTCGTGCATTTATTCGGGGCGGCGTTCCCGTCTTAAAGCGTTGCAATGATAACCCAAGCTCCCGAAGACGCTCCCCAAGAACTGTTGCCGCAAACATTCCGTCCGGGCCGCCGTCATGTATTGCTTCGCCGACAATGGTTCGTCCTGCAAGATATGTTCCTGTGCAAATAATCGCCGCTTTGCAATTAAAAATTGCACCCGTGTGAGTTTTTACAAACGAAACCCTGCCGTTTTCAACGCCGATATCAACAATTTCAGCCTGCCGTAAGTGCAGATTTTCCTGTTTTTCCAAAGTGAGTTTCATCAGTTCCTGATATTTACGCCTGTCTGCTTGTGCTCGCAGAGAATGTACGGCAGGACCTTTGCCGCGGTTTAGCATACGAAACTGTATGCATGCCTTGTCTGCACACTTTGCCATTTCGCCGCCAAGTGCGTCAAGCTCACGTACCAAATGCCCTTTGCCCGTTCCTCCGATTGCAGGGTTGCACGGCATGTTTCCTACAGCGTCAAGGTTTATTGTGAAGCATATTGTTTTTTTGCCAAGACGGGCGCAGGCAAGCGCGGCCTCAATGCCCGCATGACCTGCCCCTATAACAGCTATATCATATGTACCTGCTTTGAAATCCATATTTGTATTATAACAGAGCGTGTCAAACCCCCGTCCCCTTGTCAACCTTGACACTATCCGACTTGTTCAATATACTATGAGCATGGGATTTGTTCATTTACATGTGCATAGTGAATACAGCCTGCTCGACGGTGCGTGCAGGATAAAAGACCTTGTGGCACGGGTTCGGGAACTCGGGCAAAAAAGTGTTGCAATCACCGACCACGGCGTTATGTACGGCGCTGTGGCGTTCTACAAAGAAGCAGTCGCGGCGGGGATAAAACCAATCATCGGCTGCGAGGTCTATGTCGCCGCAAGAACACGTTTTGACATGGAGCATGAGCATGACGCAACACGATATCATCTTATTTTGCTCTGCAAGAACGAGGAAGGGTATAAAAACCTTTGCAAGTTGGTCAGTGCATCTTTTACAGAGGGTTTTTATATCAAGCCCCGTGTTGATATGGAGCTGCTGCGCGCTCACAGTGACGGGCTTATAGCGTTGTCGGCTTGTATTTTAGGAAAAATACCGGAACTGATACTTGGTGACGATTATGCACAGGCGAAGAAAAAAGCTTTGGAAATGCAAGAAATTTTCGGCGAGGATAATTTTTATCTCGAGCTTCAAAACCACGGCTTTGTCGAGCAGCAAAAGGTCGCTGAGGGATTAATCCGTATTCATCGCGAAACAGGAATTCCGCTTGTTGTCACAAACGACGCACATTATATAAAACGTGACGATGCGCAGGCGCAAGACATTCTTATGTGTATTCAAACGGGCAAAACAGTTGACGATACAGACCGCATGAAATTTGAGTCTCAGGAGCTATATGTTAAATCGGAAGATGAAATGCGCGAGCTTTTCCCCGAGCTTCCCGAGGCGTATGAGAACACCGAAAAAATCGCAGATTTATGTAACTATAAATTTGAATTTGGAAAGTTTCTGCTGCCTGAGTTTAAGCTGCCGAGCGGGGCTACCGACCCGTGCAAATATTTGCATGAGCTGTGTATAGAGGGCATGAACAGAAAATATGACACCTCGGATGCGGAAGTAAAAAGCACAGTCTTAAAGCAACTGAATTACGAGCTTGACATGATAAACCGCATGGGCTTTACAGGATATTTCCTGATTGTTTACGACTATGTAAAATACGCAAAATCAAAAGACATTCCGGTTGGTCCCGGCAGAGGGAGCGGAGCTGCGTCCGTTGCCGCATACTGCCTTGATATCACAGATGTAGACCCTATCAGATATAATTTGTTTTTTGAACGTTTCCTCAACCCCGAGCGTGTATCAATGCCCGATTTTGATATTGATTTTTGCGAACGCCGCCGCGACGAGGTTATCGAATATGTCAAAGAAAAATACGGACAGGAAAATGTAGCTCAGATTGTTACTTTTAATACTCTTAAAGCAAAAAACGCCGTGCGGAGTGTATCAAAAGCACTTTCATTATCGTTTCAAGAAGAAAACGAACTGGCAAAAGAAATACCAAACACCTTAAACATCACACTCGCCGATGCTCTTAAAATATCAAGCCGTCTTCGCTCAATGTATGATGAAGACCCGCGTATTAAACGCGTAATTGATACAGCCTTGGCGCTTGAAGATATGCCAAAGGACTCCGGCACACATGCTGCGGGTGTTGTTATCACGCAAAAAACCGTCAGCGATTATGTGCCGCTTACGCTATCGAAAAAAACAGGCGGAATTTCAACCCAGTACAACAAAAACGAGGTTGAAGAAATCGGTTTGTTGAAGTTTGACTTTTTAGGACTGCGATACTTGACAATAATTGACGATACCGTCCGTGAAATAAAAAAGAAAATTCCGGATTTTGCGATAGAAACAATACCCGAAAACGATGTGCCGACATATGAAATGATTGCACAGGGGAAAACCTCCGGACTGTTTCAATTAGAGTCCGAGGGCATGACATCGGTATGTGTCGGAATTGCAGCTCGAAGCATTGACGACCTTGCGGCGGTCATTGCGCTTTACCGCCCCGGTCCAATGGATGCAATTCCAACTTTTACAAAAAACAGCCGTGATTTGTCGAAAATAAAATACTTAGACCCTGTGCTTAAGCCGATACTTGAGGTGACGTACGGGTGCATTGTTTATCAAGAGCACGTTCTCGAAATTTTGCGGAAAATCGGCGGGTTTTCACTCGGGCAGGCTGATATTATCCGCCGTGCCATGAGCAAAAAACAGCAGGAAGACATTCAAAAAGAACGTGAAACCTTTATAAACGGCGACTCTGAGCGAAATATTACGGGAGCTGTAGCAAACGGGATACCAAAAAATGTTGCAGGTCAAATTTATGACGCTATCATTCCGTTTGCAGGGTATGGCTTCAACAAACCCCACGCTGTTGCATATGCGATGATTGCGTACCAAAGCGCATATCTGAAACGTCATTTCCCGCATGAGTATATGGCTGCTTTGCTCTCGTCCGTGCTCGGACAGCCGGAAGCGGTTGCTCATTATGCCGCCGAATGTCGTGAAATGGGGATAAATCTTCTACCTCCGAGCATAAATGAGTCCGGTGCGACTTTTACAGTTTCGGGAAATGATTTAAGATACGGACTTGTTGCCGTTAAAAACATCGGGCGCGGTTTTATTGATGAGGTGACAAAAGAGCGTGAGGAAAACGGGGCATTTAGGAGCTTTGAGGATTTTTGCCGTCGGATATATGGCGGGGAGCTAAACCGCCGTGCGGTGGAAAGCTTGATAAAGTGCGGTTGCTTTGACGGGCTTGGTGCAAACAGGCGGCAGCTTATAATGGTTTGTCAAACAGTTATTGACGATGTTGCCGACCATAAACGCCGCAATGTTGCAGGGCAGCTCGATTTCTTCGGTATGTCGGGAGATATGGTTGATGAGAACAAGACGGGCAGCACAAACAGCAGTGCTCCGCTGCCCGACCTGCCTGAATTTACAAAAGGTGAGCTTATACGCATGGAGCGTGAGGTGACGGGGCTATATCTGTCGGGGCATCCCATGGACGAATACAGAGAGATTGCGGAGCGCTTCAAGGCAGTGAATATCGGAGATGTTCTTGCGGATTTTTCCCGCGAGGGCGGCAATGAAAAATTTAAGGACAACCAAAAGATAGTGCTTGCAGGTGTCATAGAAACCGTTCGCACAAAACCTACACGCAACAATACACTCATGGCATACATTACGCTCGATGACGGCTCGGGCAGCATAGAACTTCTTGCTTTTCAAAGGGCTATTGATGATGCGGGTGTGTATATGCAAGCCGAGGAAGTGGTAATAATAAATGGGCGGCTGTCTGAGAGAGATGAAAAAGACCCGCAGGTTGTGGTGGAGCTTCTAAAGCCGATGAAGCACATAGGTAAAGATGAAAAACCGGAAGAAACAAACCAGTGCCTTTATGTGAAGCTGCAAAGTGAAAACAGCCCGGAGTATGAGCACTTAAAACTTGTGCAATCAATGTTCCCCGGAAATGAAAAGATGATTATTAGGTTTGAGGAAACGAAAAAAACCGTCGGAGCAAGCTGCACCATCCACGAAGCGTTAATAAAAGAGCTGATAGAAAAATTTGGCGAAAAGAATGTGATTGTGAAGTAATTGTGATAATATAGGAACATGGAGCGTTACAAAATAACAGCAACATATAAGGAGCGGGTTTATGAAAATTAGCTTTTTCGGAGCGGCGAGAGAAGTTACGGGCAGCTGTCATTGCGTTGAGTTTAACGACAGGCGGCTTTTGATTGACTGCGGCATGCAGCAAAGTGCGTCTGCCGGAATTGACCAAAGTTTTCCGTTTCACCCGGGCGAGATTGACCATGCCATTATAACTCACGCACATATAGACCATTCGGGCAGACTGCCGCTTCTTGTCAAGCACGGCTTCAAAGGCAAAATTTATGCCACAGAGCCGACATGCAAACTGCTTGATATAATGCTTCGGGATAGTGCGCATATACAAGAGCTTGAAGCCCAGTGGGCGAGCCGCAAAAAGAAACGCTCCGGCGAAGCAACCACCGAGCCGCTCTATACAATGGATGATGCGTGCAGGGTTTTTCCGCTGCTTGTGCCGTGCAGATATGATGAAGTAATTGAAATAGGCAATGATGAAAAAATACGCTTTACCGACGCGGGGCATTTGCTCGGCTCGGCATATGTGGAGCTATGGCTCACAGAGGGCGAAACGCAGAAAAAGCTTGTGTTCTCGGGCGACATCGGAGCACCGGGGCATCCCATGATTTGCAACCCCGGGCATATTAACGAAGCCGATATTGTTGTTATGGAGTCCACATATGGCGATAGAAACCATACTCACGCGTTCGACACGGTTACAGAGCTTGCCAAGGTTATTGACACAACACTTGCAGGCGGCGGAAATGTTGTTTGCCCGTCTTTTGCAATCGGCAGAACGCAGGACTTGCTGTATCACATTCGCGAAATAAAAGAGCGGGGTTTGGTTCGCTCCAATCCCGACTTCCCCGTATATCTCGACAGTCCGCTCGCACAGGCGGCGACAAAAATTTATTCCGGTGAGCTGTATGATTATTTGAATGATGAAACAAAAGCACTCATCAGTTCGGGAATTCAGCCTTTGTCGTTTGATAATCTTCGCATTACGGAAACATCCGAGGACTCAAAAAGATTAAACGACGACAGAACACCAAAGGTTATTATTTCATCAAGCGGTATGTGCGACGCGGGCAGAATACGTCATCACTTGAAGCATAATCTGTGGAAACCCGAATGTTCGGTAGTGTTCACAGGCTTTCAAGCCCTCGGAACACTCGGGCGGACAATCGTAGACGGAATTATTTCCAGTGTTTCGCTTTTTGGCGAAGAAATTGCCATACGCTGTCAGATACATAATTTCAAGAGCATGAGCTCACATGCCGATAAGGACAGCCTGCACCGTTGGATTGATGCATTTGCAAAAAAACCTGAATGTGTGTTTTTGGTTCACGGCGAAGAAGATACATGCAAAAATTTTGCAGGGCGGCTTATTGAACAGGGATATACAGCAGTTGCGCCGAAATACACGTCGGTATATGACCTGCACACCTTTGAGCCGGTCTTTGAAGGTCGCGACATCTTGCGCCGTCAGGACACCTCGCAGCTTGACCGTCGCAGCTCGCCGGTATTTAACAGACTGATGATAGCGGGATCAAGACTTATGGAAGTCATCACACGCAACAAAGGCGGAGCAAATAAAGACCTCGCAAAATTTGCCGACCAAATTGACGCGCTTTCAAATAAGTGGGATACATAGTTGATAACACAAGTGAGCTTGTGTATAATGCTAAACAGATTGACAGTATGGGGGAAAAGTTGTGGGCATGATAATAGCTGTGGCTTCGGGAAAAGGCGGAACAGGAAAAACAACGTCTGTTGCCGCTATTTCGTCCTGCCTTGCAGTGCTTGGGCATAAAACGCTTTGTATAGATTTCGACACGGGTCTTGGCAACCTTGACTTGGCTCTTGATATGACGGACTTTTCGGTCATGGATTTTAGGGACGTTTTGACAGGTGGAGTAGATTTGATGTCCGCATGCAGCGAGTCCCCGGAAATTCCCAATCTGTTTTACCTTTCCGCGCCGACAGACAGGCAGCCCGAGGAAACAGACCGCGAAGCCATTGTAGAAATGTTTAAGAAAATCAGAAGCACCTTTGAATATTGCATAATTGACGCTCCGCCCGGAATAGGCACAGGTTTTGAACTTGCACACGCCGATGTTGATATGTCAATAATTATCACGACAGGAGAGCTTCCGTCGATAAGAGATGCTGCCCGTGCGGCGGGTGTGTTGCGAGACATGGAAATTGAAAATATCAGACTCATAGTCAACAGAGTCAGCAGAACCAAGTTTAAGCAAATAAAAACTACAATAGATGATGTTATAGACTCCACAGGAGTGCAGCTTCTCGGCATCATAGCAGAGGACAAAAATATTTTCCTCGCACTCCATGAGGGAGTACCATTGGTTTTATACAATAAAAGAAAAGCGGCGTATGATTTTCTCGACATTGCGCTTCGTATAAAAGGAGAAGAAGTACCCCTTCAACAAGGGTAAAAGTGCCAAAGGAGGTGACTTGTTTTGAATATAGCAATTCTTGCACATGACAGAAGAAAAGAACTGATGATACAGTTTTGTATAGCATATTGCGGAATACTCGCCGAGCACTCGCTTTGTGCGACAAACACAACAGGTCGCCTTGTCAGCGAAGCAACAGGGCTTCCGATTACGTTATATATGTCGTGCAATCAAGGCGGAAGCCAGCAAATCGGCTCACGCATAAAATTTAACGAGCTTGATATGGTGCTGTTTTTTTGTGACCCGCTTCTCACAGAGGAGTATCACGGCAGCGTAACGGATATTGCAAGGCTGTGCGATGAACAAAATGTACCCTTTGCTTCAAATGTTGCAACCGCAGAGGTGCTCATACACGGACTTAAACGCGGCGACCTCGACTGGCGCGACATTGTGAACCCGAAAGGTTAGGAAATTTTATGAAAAAAATTAAACCGCGTACCCTCTCGGGTTTTATGGAACTTTTGCCGCCCGAGCAGGTATGTTTTGATACGATTATCCGTCGGCTTCGCAAGTCTTTTTCGGCATACGGCTACACATCAATAGATACGCCGCTTATGGAAGCTGCTGAAGTTTTGCTTGCAAAAGGCGGGGGCGAAACCGAAAAACAAATATATCAACTCAGCAAGGGGGATGCCGACCTTGCTATTCGTTATGAACTGACGGCTTCACTTGCAAAATATGTAACCTTGTATTACAACGAACTGACATTCCCGTTTCGCAGATTTGAAATAGGTAAGGTTTATCGCGGCGAGCGTGCTCAGCGCGGTCGTTTTCGTGAGTTTTATCAGGCGGATATTGACATCATCGGTGACGGTTCGCTCGATGTTCTAAACGAGGCGGAAATACCAAGCGTTATTTACAGCGTGTTTAAGGCTCTCGGACTTGACAGTTTTGTCATTCACATGAATAATCGCAAGGTGCTCAGCGGTCTTTTTGAAATTCTTGGTATCGGCGAGAATTCGGGCGATGTGATGCGGATTATCGACAAGCTCGGTAAAATCGGCAAAGAGAAAGTTTCGGAAATATTAACCGGTGATTTAGGCTTATCGCACTCGCAGGCAAATGATGTTATAGAGTTTATAACATATCAGGGCGACCCGTTTGAAATTTTGGAAAAGCATAAAGGGCAAAACGACCTTTATGATACAGGTGTCAGCGAGCTGCTTGCGCTAAAGACGCATCTTGCCGCATTTGGTGTTCCCGATACACACTTTGTAATTGATTTGTCGATTGCGCGCGGGCTTGATTATTACACAGGCACGGTGTATGAAACATATTTAAGCGACTATCCCGAGGTAGGTGCTGTTTGTTCGGGCGGCAGATATGACAATCTCGCCGAGTGTTTTACAGACAGAAAAATGCCGGGTGTCGGCATTTCAATCGGGCTCTCACGTTTGTTTTATATTTTGCAGGAGCAAGGTCTGCTAAACGATAAATTTTATTCGGCTCCGGCAGACGTTTTAATTATACCCATGACAGACGAATTGACACATGCAATAAGGCTTGCAACGTCAATGCGTGAGGCAGGACTGCGGGTGCAGATTTATTCCGAAAACAAAAAGTTTAAGGTAAAGGTTGCTTACGCAGACAAACTAAAAATACCGTATGTGGTATTTTTGGGTGAAGATGAGATTTCAAAAGGGCTTATAACGGTAAAGGACATGACGAGCGGCGAGCAAACCACCGCATCCGCGAGTATTTTAACAAAAGGCATAAAAGACAAAATCGAAACCAAGGACAAAGCGCTCTTTTCTTAAATCCAAGTGCCTAAGAAGTACCAGACGAGGGTGGTTATAGTTCCCGCGATTACAACACCTATTGCGATTGCAGGCAAGGCAATCCTTATCCGCACATTAAATATCGCCGCAATTAATGCACCCGTCCATGCGCCCATTCCCGGCAACGGCAACGGGATTGCGACAAAAAGCAAAAGACCGAAAAACATTCCATACTTGAAGCTGTTGCCTTTGGCTTCAGCTTTTTTTTCTAATTTTTCCGTAAAAGCTCCAAGGGTTTTACTTATTTTGCCGAGCCACTCGAAAATCATACGAATGAATAAGATGATAAACGGTACGGGAATAATGTTGCCGATTACGGTTGTAATTGCAGTCGGTATCAGCGGCAAGCCGAGAGCTACACCGAGCGATATAACTATGGGAGGACCGCTTACGGCAGGCAGTAGCGACATAATAAAAACGATTGCATAATACCCGATAGGCGATGTGCCTACTATATCTTGTAAAAAATTGCTTATTGTTTCAACCAACGGTTTTTCCTCCACGTAATTCTATAATTCTGTCACGAAGTGCGGCGGCATATTCAAACTCAAGCAGTTTTGCAGCGGCTGCCATTTGCTTCTCGAGCTTTTTAATTTCTTCATCAAGCTCGCGTCCGGTCAGCTTTATGCCGTCTGATGCTATGAGGTCATCTCGCTTTGATATTTCGAGTAAATCACGCACATTCTTTATGATTGTTTTTGGAACAATGCCGTGCTTTTCGTTAAATGCCCGCTGCGTTTCTCTGCGGCTGTCGGTTTCGTCGATAGCCGTGCTCATAGAGGGAGTTACCTTATCGGCATACATTATGACAAGTCCCGAAGCGTTTCGGGCAGCCCTGCCTATTGTTTGGATTAGTGATGTTGCACTTCGCAAAAAGCCCTCTTTGTCTGCATCGAGTATAGCAACAAGTGAAACCTCAGGCAAATCCAAGCCCTCGCGCAAGAGATTTATACCAACCAAGACATCAAACTCCCCAAGCCGCAGGTCGCGGATGATTTCCATTCTTTCGGTGGTGGTTATGTCGTGGTGCAAATATCTGACACGGATACCCGCGCCTTTAAGAAATGAGGTCAAATCCTCTGCCATTTTCTTCGTAAGTGTCGTAACAAGCACACGCTCATCTTTTTCGCTGCGGATATTGATTTCCGAAATAAGGTCGTCGATTTGCCCTGTAACCGGACGTACCGATATTTCGGGGTCAAGCAGCCCCGTGGGTCTTATTACCTGCTTAACAATCTGACCGGAGCGGGAGCGCTCATATTCGCTTGGTGTTGCGGAAACATATACAACTTGATTTAGCCGCTCGTTAAACTCCTCGAAGTTAAGAGGTCTGTTGTCATATGCCGAGGGTAAGCGAAAACCGTAGTTTATAAGATTTTCTTTGCGTGACCTGTCGCCTGCGTACATGGCGCGAACTTGAGGCAGCGTGACATGACATTCGTCGACAAACATAATATAGTCTTTTGGGAAATAGTCAAGCAGCGTCATCGGAGCACTGCCGGGAGTGCGGTCTGTAATGATACGGGAATAATTTTCAATACCGTTGCAATAACCAAGCTCCATGAGCATTTCCACATCATACATTGTGCGTTGGTGAAGCCGCTGAGCCTCGACTAATTTATTATTTGCTTCGAAATAATCAAGCCGTTCTTTCATTTCGGTTTTTATAGCGGAAATGGCGTTTTGAATTTTTTCCTCGGTTGTGACATAGTGCGAAGCGGGATATATTGCCACATGCGACAAAGCGTTTGCAGGAATACCCGTCACAACATGCACCTCGCTGATGCGCTCGACTTCATCGCCAAAAAACTCAACACGAATTGCGTGGTCGCGTGCGTATGCGGGCAGTATTTCAACCGTGTCGCCTCTGACGCGAAAAGCATTTCTTGCAAATGCGACATCGTTTCTTTCGTAGCGTATTTCCACAAGTTTTTTGAGAAGCTCATCGCGGCTCATAATAGCGCCTTGCCTTAGAGATATAACCATGCTCGAATAGTCAATCGGGTCTCCGAGCCCGTAAATACAGCTGACGGAAGAAACGACCAAAACATCGGGGCGTTCAAAAAGCGCCGAAGTTGCAGAGTGACGCAGACGCTCGATTTCGTCATTTATGGAGCTGTCTTTTTCGATATATGTGTCAGTGTGGGGAATGTATGCCTCGGGTTGGTAGTAGTCGTAGTAAGACACAAAAAACTCGACGGCATTATTAGGGAAAAACTCTCGAAACTCGCTGCAAAGCTGAGCGGCAAGTGCTTTATTATGTGCTAACACAAGTGTTGGTTTTTGGATTTGCTCAATTGTTTTTGCCATGGTGTAGGTTTTGCCCGAGCCTGTAACGCCAAGCAGGGTTTGCTCGGTGAGCCCCATTTCAAAGCCGCTCACGAGTGACTTAATAGCCTCCGGCTGTCCACCCGCAGGCTCAAAGTCGCTTATTACCTTGAACTGTGACATGCGTCTTCTTCTCCCCCGTCATTGCGGACCATACTCCCGCAAATAATCTTTCATTTTTTCGATGCGCGTATCACCCTGCGGCAGGGATGCTATGATATCAAGAGCGTTGATTATTGAGTACACGTTTATACCGAACGCATCTCTCAGCTCGTCGAGAGTTGACTTCTCGCCCGTTCCGCGTTCCATTCTGTCAACAGACACAAAAAGCGAACTGACAGTCACATCTGCAACTGCTTTCAAAAGTTGCAGGCTTTCTCGAACAGCCGTACCCGCAGTGACAACGTCTTCGATAATAATTATCCTGTCGTTATCCTTTGGTGTGTATCCTATAAGAGTGCCGCCCTCGCCATGGTCTTTGGCTTCCTTACGGTTAAAAAAGTAAGGCACATCTAATCCGTGGTTGCGAAATAGTGAGGATGCAGTTGCCGCTGCAAGGGTTATCCCCTTGTATGCAGGGCCGTACAGTGCGTCAAACTTTTCGCCGCTCGCTACTATGCTGTCTGCATAATAGTCGCCGAGAATGGAAATATGTTTGCCTGTTTTGTAGTTGCCTGTGTTTACAAAATACGGTGTCTTTCTGCCGCTCTTGGTTGTAAAGTCGCCAAAAGTAAGCACTCCCGCACTTTCCATAAATTCGATAAACTCGTTTTTACTTCGCATAACCCCGCTCCTTTTTACTGAGTTATTATACCCTTTAAGTCGGCTAAAATCAAATACATTTACAGCATATATCGCTATGTGGTATCATCATGGCAATATAGAGAGGTAGAACATGACCTTAGAAAACAAATATATTGATAAATTTAAGCCGTACGCAATTATTTTTACATTTGCGCTGATTGTCTATGGGTTTATCTATATGTTTTCCGGCGATTTCAGTGCGCTCATGAAAAACCACTATAATTCGTATTCGAGGCAGGCACAAAGTTGGCTTTCGGGGCAGCTTGACCTCGGCGAAAATGTGCCATGGCTCGAGCTTGCCATTTACGAGGGGCGGTATTATGTGAGCTTTCCGCCGTTTCCGTCCGTGGTAATGCTGCCGTTTGTTTTCTTCTTTGGTATAGACACTCCGGACAATTTAATTGCTCTTGTGATTTCGCTGCTTTGTCTTGTTTATGCGTACAAGCTCGGTGAGCTCTTGTTGAAAAACAAAAACCACGCCATGCTGCTCAGTTTGTCTCTTGTGCTCGGCACAAATTATCTGCATGTTTCTCTATGGGGAGCGGTTTGGTATATCGCGCAAAATATGGCTTTTTTGCTCACGCTTATGGCTTTTTACTACGCTCTCACTGAAAACAAACGCCACTCTTATATAGCGCTTTTTGCAATGTGTGCCGCCATGGGCTGCCGTCCGTTTAATGCTCTTTATTTGCCCGTTGTTTTGTTTTTGATTTATATCAGAGAGAACAAATCCTTTGTTGCAAATATTTTGAAGATATATTTATATAGTATCCCGGCAATAATATTGGGCGTGTTTTTTATGTGGCTTAATTATGCCCGCTTCGGTGATGTTTTGGAGTTTGGGCATAACTATTTGCCGGAGTTTGTGAACGACCCTCACGGACAGTTTTTTATCGGGCGTGTTTTGGACAATCTGCAGCGAATGTTTTTTAACTTTGACCTGACAAGCAATCCGATGTTTCATGGATTTGCGTTTTGGGTAGCTTCCCCGATTGTTATCAGCTTTGTAATGTTTTTAGGCTTTTATTTTTACAGAAGTTTAACAAAAACACAAAGTGGGCTTGCCCCTCAAGAAAAAAACGATATGCCGCTCGTGTATATGCTGCTTGTCTTAGCTCTATTGCATATAGTGGCATTTTCGTTTCACAGAACGCTCGGCGGGCATCAATTCGGCTCAAGATATACGGTAGATACGCTGCCCGCGTTTTATTTGGGACTTTTGTTTATACTCAAAAGGCTGTCGCTGAAAAACAGCATTTATATAAATGCTGCTCCAATGCTGTTTGGTTTACTCTTAAACTTCTACGGCACAATATCATTCTTTTCGTACTACTATGGGTAGATACATTTAACAATACCAAAAGCACCAATCATAGATTGGTGCTTTTGGCAGGGGCAGAAGGAGTTTTATAAGTCCTTTTTCTGCTATCTATTCATGTTTATGGTTGTTCATAACCTTTTGATTTGCAGGACTTTCCGGTCATTTTGCTTTATTTTTATTTATGCCGGATTATCTCATTTTCAACTAAAACGTGTATGAATCGTGTACATTGCCTCCCAAGCGAGGCGTTAAAAGAAACTATGTTTCTTGCTACTTACGCAACAGTATTTAGAACTTCAACTGCTTTTTCTTCCTCTCTCGGATATAAGTGCGAATATGTATTCCATGTTTCTTCAATCC